>Ga0129308_1000353_pt1 | contig 74077 bp, 64 predicted proteins | sample L827metagenome_FD_94440 | JGI IMG/M metagenome (GOLD analysis project Ga0129308, IMG submission 94440) | Ring-tailed lemur group fecal microbial communities from Wisconsin, USA - L827 metagenome | ecosystem: Host-associated > Mammals > Digestive system > Large intestine > Fecal | place: USA...
ATAGGCGGATGACGCGGAAACGGCCCCTCCCGGGGCCGTTTCAGTTCCAGATCGTTGTTTTCGCCCGCTGAGCTGGGCCTATGCCGGAATCTCTCCCACAGAAACCACCGAAGAGCCGTATTTATCTTCGCCCCCACGGTGGTGTCTTTCTTCGGCCTGACCGACCCGGAAGCGAAGGCCTTGGGCGTCATCGCAGTGCGCGTGTACTGCTTTGCCGTGCCTTTGGACCTGGTCAACAACGTATTTGCCAGGTATTACCAGAGCAGCGGCAATCTGAAGGGTGCAAACCTCATCTCCGCAGGCCAGACCTTCGTGTGCGGCGTCGTGTTCGCGCTCATCTCGGTCTGGTTCCTGGGCGCTTTGGGCATTTGGATTTCCTTCGTCTTCAGCCAGGCTGCGACCCTGGTCATCCAGGTTGCGGTCGCGCTCATCTCGTGGCACAAGAAGCACGCAACGAACGGATCGGCGGCAACCGGGCTTGCTTCTTCCTCTTCTCAGGAAGCCCGGGTCTTCAATCCTGTGCATGCCAGCCTGGTCGATAAGATGCTCTACTTGCCCGATGGATTCCAGAGCGATTGGAAGGCTTCTGCCGTCTTCGAGTGCGGGAAGGAGCCGGGCGATGCGACCAGGTGCTCCGAAGAAGTGGCGGATTGGTGCCGCGAAAACGGTATCGATCCCAAGCGCAGCTATCTGCTGTCGTTGGCTGTGGAGGAAATGGCCGGCAATATCGCCCAGCACGGCTTCGCGAAGACCAAGAAGCCCGCGATCGATATCCGCCTGGTTGCGAAGGAAGACGAGTCCGTCATCCTGCGAATCAGGGACAACGGGGCCGAATTCAATCCCATGGACTATGACATCTCGTCTGACGATCCCGCCAAGTGCATCGGCATCAAGTTGGTACGTTCGACAATGACCAACATGGACTATCACAGCACGGTGGGCCTGAACAACGTGGTGATCACACTTTAATGGGCGCTGCTCTACCAGATTCGGGAGCTTACAGGCCCCGAACCTGGTAGAGCCCCGCGTCTGCAAAGCCCTGCTTGCGGTAGTATTCGCGCGTCCCTACCGAGCTGATGACGTTGATCTGCTTGAAACCCTGCATCCGGGCCATCTTGCAAGCATGTTCGATCAGCTTCTTCCCCAAGCCGGCATGCTGGGCGTTCGCCTGTTCAGCGCCATTGCCGATGCTTGCGACCCTTCCGTACACGTGTACCTCGCGGATCATCGCCTGACCAGGGGAGACGGCGAGCTCCGGATGGGCGCGCACGTAGTCCTGGTCGGGGAGGGAAAGGCGCAGGAAACCTGCGATCTTACGTGCGGGTGTGACCCACTGCAGGAAATGCTCGTCGGTGTGCAGGGTTCGGTAAGGCAGGTCTTCCAGCTGCAGTTTGTCGATGTCCGCCTGATCGGTATTGATTTCCCTCGAGCGTATCTCGCGGACCGTCTGCCCGGTGCGCACCAGATGATCGTCGACCAGCTGGCGCAGATTGCCCTTCTTGTTGCCGGCAAGGATGTCCTGGGCGGATATGTCCCTGATCATGCGGGAGATGCGCGTGAACTCCGGCGTCGCTGCGACATCGGCTGCGAGCACGTCGATCAGCTGCCCTTCGGAATAGGGGATCCATTCGCCCTTTTCGAAGGCGGCCTGGAGTCCGGTGCCGGCAACCAGCGAGCAGGGGTAGATCTTCACCTCGTCGGGCTGGTATTCGGTCTCGGTCATGAAACGCCGGTAATCGCGCTTGTCCGACTGCGGAGTCGACCCCAGCAGGTTCACCATGAAATGGGTGTGGATCTTGAAACCGAACAGCCGGGCGAGGTCGATGGCCTGCTTGGCGGCCTCGATTTGGCGGTTTGCGGGTTCGAGGCTGTCGGTTGCGGCCCTGCGGTTCTTCGTCAGCACCTGGGCGTCGATGCTCTGTATTCCCATCTGGACCTTGGTACAACCCAGTTGCCTGATGGTGCGCAGGCTTGCGGGGCTCACGGTATCGGGGCGTGTTTCCACCACCAGGCCGACCACGCGATGCCGGGCGTGCTCGTTGCGCGCATGCTGCTCGAACAGGGCTCCCATGTCGGCGGTCTGCCAGCGTTCGGCCTGCTGCCAGGCGCCTGATTGCCGGTAGAGCCTGCTGGCCGCCTGGTTGTAGGTCAGCTGCCCGCAATCGATCATGTCCTGGAGCCGGCTTGCGTTTTCCGCCAAGCGGCCAGGGTCGTTTTCGATGCCGGCATCATGATAGAGCTTGCGTCGGGCTTGCGCTTTGGCATCGCGTTGCCCTTCGTCGTTCAGGGCTTCGAATAACTGCTCGATGAACCAGACCTGATAGCTTTCGGGGTAGTCGCAGAAGGTGCCGCCCAGCACGATGAGCTCGATTTTCCCCGTTTCGTGCCCCATATCCACGAGCGCTTTCAAGCGGGAGGCCACTTGCAGGTAGGGGTCGAAGAAGTTGCGCTCGGCGCGCTGGCAGGCGGGTTCGTTGGAAAGGTAGCTTTTGGGCATGCGTACGTCGTTGGGACAGAACAGGCAATTGCCCGAGCATGCCCACGGCTTGGTGATGACTGTGATGGTGGCGACTCCCGAAGAGGTCCGGCGCGGTTTCATGCGGCAGCTTGCGAAAAGCGCCGCCTCTTGCTGCGGGGTGACCTTCCAGCTGTTCCAAAGCGCGGGATCGTTCGCCTTCACCTTCAGGTAGTAGGGCATGATGTGCTTCTTCGCGAAACGACGGACCGGTGCCCCCTCCTGCTTGTTGCGTGCGGCAAGGATGCTCTCGACGTCGCGGGGATCGAGCGTGCCTTCGGGGGTGATGCGGGAGAGTATTTCGCGGATGATCTTTTCCATGCGCCCATTATACGGCAGACCGCTTGCCAACCCTTTCGCTTCCGTTCTACGCGGCTTCGCGCTGGGTGGTATACCATGCGGGGAGAAGCATGGAAAGCTGCGATCAACCATGCGTTTCGTAAGGTTTGGGACGGCTTTGGCGAACGATAAGATAAACGTGGTAACTGAAGGATGCCGAAAGAATAGAGAGGGAGAATATGGCGATTTACGAATTCAGGCCCGAAGGCGTTTGCGCGCAGGCGATGGCAGTGGAAGTGGAAGATGGCGTGATTAGGGAATTCCAGGTGCTGGGTGGATGCAGCGGCAACCTGCAGGGTATCTCCGCTCTGATCAAGGGCCAGAAGGCCGAAGACGTCATCGACCGCCTGGAAGGCATCAAGTGCGGCCGCAAGCCCACTTCCTGCCCTGACCAGCTGGCACGCGGTTTGCGTTCCATCCTCGCCCAGGAGAATGCTGCGGAATAGTCTCTCCATCACCTGCGTTGGAAGGTCTGTCCCCTAGTAGGATTCCAGGCAGGTGCAGCAGGCGGTTTATCCCATTGATACTTTTGGGGCGAATCGGATATTTATTTTGGATAATGGCGCACGGATTCGTCCGTGCGCCTTCTTTTCCTCCTTCAAGCGCCCATGCGGTGGCAGAATGGCAGCGGCAACGGCTGGCTCGTTTTCCGATGGTTGGCCAATAAAATAACCATTGGTAATCAATGATATCTAGTAATTGCATTCACGATTTCCGATAATCCTTCGCGCATCAGATTGCACAGCGCGGAAAAGGTGGTCGATCCATCGGCTTGCATTGGGCCTGGATACCGTTGCGGTTTCATTGTTCCGCCGGATCGGAGGAATTCTGCCGGCGTATTCTCCTAGGAGGTAGAGATGGAAAAGGTATTCAGACTAAAAGAGCGTGGGACCACGATACGCAAAGAGGTCCTGGGAGGTGTGATCACCTTCGTTTCGATGGTGTACATCCTAGCGGTGAACCCGTCGATCCTTTCTGCTGCGGGAATGGACCCTGCGGCGGTGTTCACTGCGACGGCCATTTCGGCGGCAGCGGCAACGCTGTTCATGGCTTTCTTCGCGAACTATCCCATCGCCTTGGCAAGCGGCATGGGTCTGAATGCCTTCTTCGCATATTCCGTGTGCATTCCCCTGGCAGAAGCGGGCGTCCAGAATCCCTGGGAAGTGGCTCTTGCCGCCGTGCTGTGCGAGGGTTTGATCTTCATCATGCTGACGCTGTGCAAGTTCAGGGAGGCGCTGGTCAATGACGTGCCGAAGAACCTGAAGATGGGCATCACCGCAGGTATCGGCCTATTCATCGCGCTCATCGGCTTCGAGGGATCGGGCCTGGTTGTTGCAGACCCGAGCACGGTGGTCGCCCTGGGTTCGCTTGCCAGCCCCCAGGCGGTGCTGTTCTTGGTCGGGCTCCTTCTGACCGCCGTGCTGTACCATTACAAGGTTCCCGGTTATATCTTGTGGGGCATCCTGGTTGCCTGGGTTTTGGGGATGATCGCCCAGCTTGCAGGGTGGTACGTGGTCGACCCCGAGGCGGGGGTATATTCCCTGTTTCCCGATTTCTCGAACGGGCTGGGCATCACCGCCCCGTACTTCATGGACTTCGATTTCGGATATGCCGCGAGCCATATCGTGGACTTCGCCATCGTGGTCTTCTCGCTGTTGTTCATCGACATGTTCGATACGGCAGGTGGCCTGATCGGCATCGCCTACAAGGGCGAGATGCTCGATGAGGAAGGTAAGCTCCCCCGTGCGAACCGCGCGCTCATGGCGGATGCGGTGGGTACCGTGGTGGGTGCATGCACGGGTACCAGTACTGTGACCAGCTACATCGAGTCCGCAACCGGTGTCGCCGCAGGTGCCCGTACGGGTTTGGCTTCCCTGGTGACCGGTTTGCTGTTTTTGCTGGCGATCTTCCTGTCGCCGGTCTTTCTGGCCATCCCCACCTTTGCGACCGCTCCGGCGCTGGTGTTCGTGGGCATTTTGATGGCGTCGGCATTCAAGGAAATCGACTTCACCGAAGACATCGCGGCGTCGCTCGGCGCTTTCATGGCAATCGCCATGATGCCCTTCACCTACTCCATCGCCAATGGCATCATGTTCGGCATCCTTTCCTTCGTGATCGTGCGCGTTTTCCAGGGCAGGGCGAAGGATGTGGCTCCCATCATGTGGATCGCTGCGGTCCTGTTCGCAATCAGGATCGCGACTTTGGTGATATAGGCGCCCGAAGGGAAAGGGGCGGCTCGTATTGGAAGGATCTGGTGAGAAGATGGAATATCCCATCGAAATCGCGGGCATAAAGCGCATCCTGCGCTTGTTCCCTGTAAGCGATAAGCTGCAGATTGCGGCATTCATCCTGTTGGGCGATGTCGAGATGTCCGTTTGCGCGGCGCAGGGGCTTTTGGAACGTGTCCCTGGCTTCGATGTCATCGTCACTCCCGAAGCGAAGAGCATTCCTTTAGCGCATGAGATGTCCCGTCAGTCGGGGAAGCCTTATCTTGTGGCGCGCAAGGGCTTGAAAGTGTACATGAGCGATGTCCTTTCCAACGAAACCCGCTCGATTACAACGGCGCATGATCAGACCCTGTACCTTGATGGAGGGGAGGCCGCGCAGCTTTGCGGAAAGAAAGTTCTTCTGGTGGATGACGTGGTCAGCACCGGTGCAACCCTCAGGTCGCTTGCGGGCCTTGTCGGGCAAGCAGGCGGTGAAATCGTCGGCGCAGCTGCGGTGCTGGCAGAAGGAGATGCGGCGAAGCGGAGCGATATCGTCTTCTTGGAGGCGCTTCCCTTGTTCGACGGAGACGGGAATCCCCTACTGTGTGAATAGGGGATACGTGCTAGAATCTTCCGTGTGAAAAATGCTGCCGCCAAGCAGCGTAACGTTTCGATGATTGGAGAATCCCATGGCTGTTGTCAGCACTTCCAACGCACCTGCCGCTATCGGACCGTATTCCCAGGGCATCGTTGCCGGTGATTTCCTGTTCGTATCCGGGCAGATCCCCATCGTTCCCGAAACCGGGAACCTGGTGGAGGGCGGTATCGCCGAACAGACCGAGCGCTCCCTGCGCAATCTGATCGCCATTATCGAAGAGGCCGGCGCCGATGTGTCCAAGATCGTGAAGACCAGCTGCTATCTGGCGGAAATCGCCGACTTCGCAGCCTTCAATGAGGTATACGGCAAGATGATCGATTCCGCTCCCGCCCGTGCCTGCTTTGCGGTCAAGGACCTTCCCAAGGGCGCCTTGGTGGAAGTCGAGGCGATCGTATACTTGGGCGAATAGCGCAAGGATCCTCCCAAGCAAAGGAAAGCTCGCGGGGCATCGGGTGACCGGTGCCCCGTTTTCGTATGCGCTTTGGGCAGGTGCCTGCGCCTTCCATGCCGAATGGGAAAGCCCTTATTGCGGAATGAAGCACAATGCCGGGCGGGTTCGGTGTTTGTTTCGAATCGGGGAATCGTCTTCCTGGCTTTTCGTGCTTCGCATTAGAATAGGCGCATGGATACTTCCTGGGACAAGATACAAGAAGCCCTTACCGCGGCGATACGAGGGGATGAGATGCCCCCTGTGGTGTCCCAGCGCACGCTATTCGGTATTCCCAGCACCGTAGAGGTTCAGATGGCCAAGTTTGCCGCCGAACTGGCCCACGAGCGGGCGGTTTCCCAGGGCGGGGGTGCTTCTACCGACGCTCGAGAGCAGTCGGAGGCGGGGTCTTCCGGCGATGATGCCGTAGAGGCCACCCTGCGCAAGCGGGTCAAGGCTGCGGCGCGCGAGATGGGGGCGGATGCGTTGATCGGACGCGGGATGAGGTATTTCATCTTCGCGGGCCGCGAAGCGGGTTTCGACATCCCTGCTTATCCCTTCGATCCCAAGGGCGAGTTGAAGGACTTCTTCGCCGAAAGGGGAGTGCGCAACTTGCCTGGCTATTATGCCGGACTGGGCATTCCCCAAGACCGATACGAGGACGTTCAGACGCATGCCCTATTAGTGCTACGTCGGCCCGATGCATCCGAGCGGGGAGTGCTTCTGCGCGGTGCCGAATACTGCGATGCAACCCGTTTCGTCCCCCTCTGCGAAAGCAGGTTCCTCGATTTGTGCGATGCGGGTGCCTTGCGCGCGATTGCCCGCGAGCTGCGCATCGATTTTCCGTCTTCCGCGTCCCGGTAGCCTGCCTTCGTTGGCATTGCGCGCGCTTGTCGGAGGGGTGGTTCGGAGCATCCTTTTCGAAGCGTTCGCAATCGGCTTCCCTTCGGTGCGTTGGGTCGGGATTCTTGCTTGGCGGGTGCGGGTTTGCTCCTATTCAAGGATGAAGAAAGCATTGTTCCAGGTGGGCACGAATAGAAGGGATTTCCCGTGGATAAAGCCCGGCTGCTGCCTGGGAAAATCTTTCTGAAGTGCACATTAAAAGATCGCGGTTATAGCTTGCAAGAGGCCCTCTAGGGATAGACAATCGCAATTCCAAAAGACGAGGAATGGGGGGGCGGTCTTATGGGTTGGCGGGGTCTAGGCAAGGTTCGGAAGGTACTGATCGCATGTGCGCTCTGCCTCGCCGCGCTGGTGCTTGCGACTGCCTGCTACCTGCTTTCCTATAGCCATCCCGAAGAGCATGCGATCGGCTGCGTGAACGGCGAAGTCGGTAAGCCCGCGGTTCAGCTCGATGGCGGAATCGCCTTCCTGCCTTCGGAGGAAAAAGACCTCCATGTGGGTTTGGTCCTGTATCCCGGAGGCAAGGTAGACTATCGTTCGTACGCGCCGCTTGCCCAAGCCTGCGCGGAGCGCGGGATAAGCTGCGTTATCGCCAAAATGCCTGCTAACATCGCCTTTTTGAATCCCGATGCGGCGAGTGGGCTCATGCTCCAGCTTCCAGATGTGCAGCGATGGTACGTCGGCGGCCATTCGCTGGGAGGAGTGGTTGCGTCCTCGTATGCAAGGGGGCATTCCGATACCGTGAGCGGCTTGGTGCTTTTAGCCTCTTACTCGACCGAGGACCTGGTGGGAACCAGTCTGGAAGTGCTGAGCGTGAGGGGGAGCCTCGACGGGGTCTTGGATCAAACGGCGTATTGGGAAAACCGCTCCAATATCGATTCGGAGCACCTTACCGAGGTAGTGGTCGATGGCGGCAACCATTCGCAGTTCGGATGCTATGGACTGCAGAAGGGCGACAATCCCGCCGCGATTTCCGAAGAAGAGCAGATCCGTCAAACATCTATCGCGATTGTTGAATTCGTCGAAGACTTCGGGGGGCTTCTCTCTGCGGCGTAGTCCTGTCGGGGTTTGCAACAGCTGTGACATAAACGGGACTGTACCATAGGTGCACCTCTCCAAAACGCAGGAAGTGGTAGTGTCTCATCCAAGAGAGAAGACATTTTGGAGGGGCTGCCATGACCTTGACCCGCGAACAGAAGAGCATCGAAGAGCTGAAGCAGGAATTGCAGCAGGTCCGTTCCTATCTGGTGGAATTGCATGCCCAGCTTGACGACATCAACCTGCGATGGAAGCCTGCGCTTGAAATGGAATACGCCTTGAAGATAGGCGTTTGGGAAACCGAGTGCGCGAAAGCCGACCTTTGCGCCCGCAGGATGAAAAGGATGTGCGAGCTTGCCCAGGCAAGGGTAAATCGCGGGCAGGCAATCGATTGGGATGCGATAGACCTTCATCTGGACGCAGAATTGGAAGAATGGATTGCGGGGGTGAATGCCTGCGTGGCCTCTCTGCAAGAGCATATGGATCAAAGGGCGGCAATGGGCTTTCTGAGCGCTGCGGATGCCCATGAGCTGAAGATGCTCCACCGAAAGCTCGTCAAACGCCTGCATCCCGATTTGAATCCTGAAGACCCCGAAGCCCATCGGTATTTCGCCTTGGTGCAGGCTGCATATGAAAACGGCGACCTGGCATTCCTCCGTTCCCTTGACGTTGCGACCGCGGGCTTGGATGCTCGGGAGTCGGAAGGCGAAGAAGACGAAGATACCCTGCATATCGATATCGAGCTTGCTTTAGCGCAGGTTGCGTTTATGGAAGAGCGGATCGAGCGGGAAAAGTCCGGAAAGCCCTATGTTTTCAAAGACCTGCTCAAAGACGCCGTCTGGGTTGAATCCAAGGTGGCTCCCCTTCGCGCCCGGGTCGAAGAGCTGAGGGGGATCGAGCGGGCATACAGACGGCGCATCGAGGTGCTGAAGGGAGCTGAAAATGGCCGATAACCCCATCGATGGCATGGTTGGCCGTCGCGGTTCTGCAGAGCGTCCCGAAGTGGAAGGCGGAACCTTGATCGCGCCCGCCCCGAATGCGGAGTCGGCGCTTGCGATTGCCGGGCAATATGCCGCATCGGGCTTGGAAAAGCCCTTTGCGAACAAGATCCTGCTAATCGAAGGGTCGTATATTGCGGGAACCACGCATGTCGAGGGTTTGGAGGAAATGCTTTCGGGGGTGCAGGCAGGTGACCGCTTGGATTTTCAGCGCGACCCGGAAAACCTCTTCGATGAATGGGCGATCAAGGTAATCCTTCCCGGGAAGGGAAGGGTGGGCTTCGTTCCCGCGGATGCGAATCAGATCCTTGCCCGCTTGATGGACGGCGGGAAGTGCGTGTTCGGACAGGTTTCCGGAATCGAGCAGTTGGGACACTGGACCAAGGTTTCCATGGAGGTGTACCTGGATGATTAGAATCATCGCGGATGAAGATGGGGGCTCCCATGCCGTGTTCGGCGAGCCTGCGGATTCTCCCTTTCGCATCATCGAAGACGCGTCCTCCCGTTTAGATGCTGTGCCGCATATCGTGTATGCGCAGGATCCGGTTTATCCACAGCAAGGGAATGGGTGGATCGTTGTGGGCGCGTATCCCGACCCCGCCTCGAAGGACGAAGGCGGTTGGGAGGCGTTGCGCCTGGGTTCCTGGTATTACCATCGCGGTATGTCTTGCAGGGATCCCCACGAAAAGGAAACCCGGATCGAGTGCTTCCGTGCGGCGGAGATCCTCTATCTCCACGCAGCCAAGTTGGGAAACACCTTTGCCTTGATCAACCTGGGCTATGTGTACTCTTATGATCGTTGCAATGGTCGCTATTGGCCCGGTTGGGAAAGGTACGATGCAGGGGATTTCAGCGGATACCCCGCAGACGAACGGGCGTATCAGGTGCTCCTCCAGGCTTGCGAAGAGGATTTCGCAGAGGCGCACTACAAGCTGGGCGACCTCTATTCTTCCGGGAAGGGTTGCGAGCAGGATCATGCGGCGGCGTTCGAATGCTACAGGAAGGCTTATTCGCTTTCGCGTTTCGACGATGCTGTGATTTCCGGGAGCTGCGCGTTCAGGTTGGCGAAAGCCTTCGAGGAAGGCAGGGGCTGCGAGCAAAGCTTCAAAATGGCGCTCCATTATTACCAAGAAGCCCAAGACGCCCTGGAACGTGCGGTTGATTCGGGGGAAAGCTACTACCGTAAGGCTCTGAGCCGTGCGCGGTCCGGCGTTATCCGAATGAGGCAGGAGATTTCGGGTCGGTACTGAGGGGCGCTGTGTGTGCGATAGCTTCCATGCAAGCCTTCTGCTCCATGTGCTTTTCGCCCTCATTGGGTACAATAACCCGGATAGTCCGAATAGCCATGGTTTTTCCGAGGGGAATTGTCAGCGGAAAGCCCAAGGAGGTCGCAATGAAGAGGTTTGCAGGTGTTGCCGCCGCGCTCATCCTGATGGTCGCGTGCTGCTTTTCCCTTGCAGGGTGCAAGGGATCGGGCACTGAGGATTCCCAGGAGTTCATCGGCGTATGGGCCCTCGAAAGCGTTTCCGCCGAATCGAAGGATATGAAGGTTTCTGCGAGCGACGTTGCGCTCATGCAATCCTTCGGATATACCGCGACACTGACCCTTCGCGAGGACGGTACCGCCTCCTTCGATATGTTCGGAGAGGTGACTGACTGCGAATGGTCGGGGCAGGATTCTGCAAATGCCCAGTTGATCGTCGGGGAAGAAAAAGTCGACCTTACAATCGGGGAGGATGGCGTCCTCACCATGTCCCAGGGCGGTAGGGAAAGCATCCGCTTCGTAAGGGCGGAATCCGTCTCCGAAAGCCAAAGCGACGCATCTTCTTCCGAAGATGCTGCCGTCGAGTCTCCGTCTGAAGGGGGCGGTTCGTACCAGGAGCAGCCTTCGGGGTCTTCGGAATCCTCGAGCACAACCGAATCTGCTTCAGACAATACTCCTGCATCCGATTCATCGGCAGATGAGCGGGAAGGTTCCGAGACGACATCCGCTTCAGGCGAGTCCGATAACAGCGGTTCTTCCACCGAAGGCGGACAGGTTTCTCCTTCCGGAACCTCCCAGGATGATTCCTCTAGCTCCCAAGGGGAATAACCTGCCCTTCTGCCTGTTTGGCTGCTGTTTTATTGCCACCATCGTCCCGTATTCGGTAACATAGGCACGTTATGCTGGATCGCGATGCGGTCCGGACCTTTGTCAAACCATGAAAGGGGATCAGATGGCAATCAGCACGGACATCTTGACGATGCCCCATGACCAGATCGAGGCTCTTCAGCTTGAGCGTCTGAAGGACACCGTGGTCAGGTGCTACGAGAACGTTCAGTTCTACAAGGACCTGTTCGACGAGGCGGGCTTCGATCCCTATAAGGTCGAAACCTTGGACGACCTGCGTAAGGCTCCCTTCACCACCAAGCAGGACCTGCGCGACAATTACCCTTACGGGCTTTTCGCCGTTCCCATGAAGGATGTTCGCGAAATCCACATGTCCTCCGGTACCACCGGCGTTGCAACCGTCGGCGGTTACACCGAGCATGACCTGGAAGTATGGGGCGAGTGCTTTGCCCGTGGCATCGTGTATGCAGACGGTGGCGAAGACGATATCTGCCATGTCTGCTACGGCTACGGCTTGTTCACCGGCGGTCTGGGCGCGCATTACGGCGGCCTCAATGCCGGATGCACCACCATCCCCATGAGTGCGGGCAACACCGAGCGCCAGATCCGCGTTCTGCGTGAAATGGGCTCCACCATCCTGTGCTGCACTCCTTCCTATGCTATGCACATCGCCGACACCGCAATCGAGATGGGCCTGGATCCCGCTAAGGACTTCCACCTGCGCGCAGGCATCCATGGTGCGGAGGCATTTTCCGACAACTTCCGTGCGGACCTGGAAAAGAAGCTCAACTACAAGGTTCTGGACGTATATGGCCTGACCGAGACCATGGGACCCGGCGTTGCCATCGAGTGCATGGAGCAGGACGGCCTGCATCTGGCGGAGGATTGCTTCATCGCCGAGATCATCGACCCCACTACTGGCGAAGTCCTGCCTGACGGCGAATGGGGCGAGCTGGTCCTGACCACCGTCAATCGCGAGGCAACCCCCGTGGTCCGTTATCGTACCCGCGACATCACCCGCATCATCCCCGGCGAATGCAAGTGCGGACGCACCCATAAGCGCATCGACCGCCTGCATGGCCGTACCGACGACATGATGATCATCCGCGGCGTTAATGTCTTCCCCAGCCAGATCGAAGACGTCATGAAGACCTTCCCGCAGATCAGCTCGTGGTATCAGATCGAGCTCACCCGCGAGAACTCCCTTGACGTGGTCACCTTGAAGGCAGAACCCGAGCAGGGCTTCGACATCGATGGCATCAGCGCAATCGAGGCACTGCAGAAGGAAATCCACGAAAAGCTGAAGAACGCCCTGTCCGTGGGCGTCCGCGTGAAGATCGTCGAGCCCAAGAGCATTCCCCGCTCCGAAGGCAAGGCAAAGCGCGTTATCGACCTGAGGAAGTAGGTAGGAAATGATTGATCAGATCACCGTATTCCTGGAGAACAAGGAAGGCCGCCTGGCATCGCTGACCCGCGCGATGGGAGACGCCGGCATCAACATGCACGCCCTCACCATTGCCGACACCTCCGATTACGGTCTGGTGCGCATCATCGCCGACAAGCCCCAGGCTGCCGTTGCCGCACTGACCGAAGCAGGTTACCGTGCCAGCCTGACCAAGGTTTCCGCTATCGCGGTTCCCCACGTCCCCGGTGCCCTGGCGGGCCTGCTGGAGGTATTCGAGCAGAACGACATCAATATCCAGTATGCATACTGCATGCCCATGGGTAAGGACGGCCAGGTTATCGACGTGCTGAAGGTAACCGGCGCAGAAGAGGTTGCCAAGGCGGAAGCCATCGAGGCTGCAGGCTATAAGATCCTGCAGGCAGGCGATGTCTACCTGGTAGACTAGTCTCTCTGGAGCAAGCCTGTCAGAGCATACAACTCTGATTCGAAAAGGAAGGCGGACCCGGTTGGGTCCGCCTTCTTCATAGTTCTCGCAATTCACGCGAAAGGGGCTGGATCCAGCTGGATCCAGCCCCTTGTGCAGGTTGCTGTTTCTGCTGGGAATGCCTTCGAGCTGGTTCCGTGGATTCTTACGGACGGGAAAGGCCGTCGACGCCAAGGATCTGTCCGGAAATGTAGCTTGCCAGATCGGATGCCAGGAACAGGTATGCGTTGGCGATATCTTCAGGGGTGCCCATGCGTCCCAGGGGGATGCTTGCGATGAGCGGATTGATGACAGATTCGGGCAGCTTGTCCACCATGTCGGTGTGGGTGACACCAGGTGCAACGGCGTTGACACGGATATTATCGGGGGCCATTTCCCTTGCCAGGCTCTTCGTCAGCCCGTTGACGGCGAACTTCGAAGTGGGGTATGCGCAGCCACGGGGCTGACCGTAGGTGCCCACCATGGAACTGGTATTGATGATGGCGCCGCCACCCTGTTCTTTCATGATGGGCGCAACTGCGCGGCATCCGTAGAAGACGGCGTTCACGTTGAGGTCCATGGTTTTCCTGAATTCCTCGGGATCGTAATCGTAAATGGATTCGCGTCCGGAAATGCCGGCATTATTGCCCAGGATGTCGATGCGGCCCCACAGTTCCTTCACTTTGGCGAATTCTTCTTCTACAGAAGCGGGATCGGTCAGTACGGGGGCAATGCCGATTATTTCCCAATCGGGGTTTTCGGCCTTGAGCTTCTCGACGGCGGCGTCGGCGGATTCCTGGCGGGATCCGCACAGGGCAACCTTTGCGCCGTTCTGCAGGAACTTGCGGACGATTTCGAAGCCGATGCCTCGGGTTCCGCCCGTGATGATTGCGACTTTGTTTTCCAGAAGGTTCATAGCAGCTCCTTCGTCGGATGCCTTCTTTGGTAAGACCGAGTGTACTTTCAAAGAAGCAGATATCTGGGAATCGTCATCGAGCTGTACAGAACTTTGCTGTTTTGTTTATTTGGCTAGGACGATGCCAAGATGATGGAGTGCAACCTATTCGTGGAAAAACCGAACGAAAAGCGCGGAAAATACCGAATGGAAAGCATATAAATTACCGAACGAGAGACGCGGAAAATACCGAATGCATCTATTGGGCAAGGGGGCTTGAGCATGATGCAAACTAAAACGCTTACGCCGGAAGGCTACCTTCCAAGGCTTGTTGAAGGAAAGCTCGATGCTCTGATGGAGTCGTTTGGCTGCGTGGAGATAAATGGCCCCAAGTGGTGCGGGAAGACCTGGACCGCCCTTACCAGGGCCGCCAGTGTGACGAGGCTTGACGATCCTGCGGAGCGCGAAGCCGCGGAGGTGGACCCGGCGCTCGCCCTTATCGGAGATGTTCCCCATCTCGTCGACGAATGGCAAGAGGTGCCGAGCGTGTGGGATGCCGTTCGTCGCTTCGTGGATGCGTCTGGTAATGCGCGAGGAACGATCCTGCTTACCGGGTCGATGGCGCTCAAGGAAAGCGAGCGTGATAAGGTGCGTCATTCAGGTGCTGGCCGGATAGCTCGTTTGTCGATGCGGCCGATGGCCCTGTGCGAATCCGGCGATGGCGAGCCGAAGGTTTCGCTCAAAGCACTGTTCGCGGGTGAAAAGCTCGTGCCCGCACGCTGCGAGACGAGTGTGCAGGATGTTGCGCGTTGGTGCTGCCGCGGCGGATGGCCAGCGAATCTCGGCTTGTCCGACGAGGCTGCAGCCGAAACGGCAAGCCAGTACTTCCAGTCGGTGCTCGACGTCAACGTTTTGGACGAGAATCGTTCTCCGCAGACGGCCATCGCGCTCTTACGGGCGCTAGCCTTGAATGAAAGCCAGGCGGTTACCTACAAAACGCTTGCCAGGGATGCGGCCTATGGGGAATCGGGTCCTGACGAAGATACGGTTGCCGCATACCTTGGGCTTTTCGAACGGCTGAAACTTATCGAAGGGCTGCATGGATGGGAGCCCCCCATGCGTTCCAAGGCACGGGTGAGGGTGAAGCCCAAGCGCTATTTCTGCGACCCGTCATTGGCTGCAGCACTGTTGGGGGCAACGCCGCAGCGTCTTTTGAAGGATGCGCAGACGCTGGGCATGCTCTTCGAGAACCTGGCGATTCGCGATCTGCGGGTTTTTCTCTCGACGTATCCGGGGCTTGGGAACGAGATTCGCTATTATCGCGACGATCGCGGGCTGGAGGTCGATGCCATCGTCGAGCACCAGGGGCAGTGGGCTGGCGTGGAAATAAAGCTGAGCGACACGAAGGTCGATGATGGGGCAGCGAACCTTATCGCCCTGCGTGACAAGGTGCTTGCGAACCCTGCGGCCAGGAATGCCGAGCCGGCATTCCTGGCAGTGGTGGTGGGTCGCAGAAGCATTGCGTATACGAGGAAAGACGGAGTATTGGTGATTCCCGCGGCACTGCTGGGGGCGTAGCGTGCTCGCTGCTTGCCCAAAGAAGCGTTGCAGACGAAGATTCTCTTGCTTTGGGTCAGCATGCCATCGGTGAGGGCCAGGTGGCCTTGGGGGTAATCGTGAAGCAGCGCGTGATGCCCCTTGTGGGTGACTGTGATGGGTCTCCGCGCCATCTGCCCCTCGAACAGGTTCCTGTACAGAAGAAAAGGCCGGCTCTGCCTGAGAGCCGGCCATGCGAAAGGACGCTTTGGGGAGGGTCTTGATTCGTGCTCGTTGCAATGCGAACGAATTGCAATCCGAGCGTGCTGCAATGCAGGCGATCTTCGAATCGGGTGCATTGCCGTACGGGTGCTCTGCTATCCGTGCACGCCGCCGCGCGGGAAGCGAATGGCCCTATCATGAGCCGTGTCGGCGCCTTGCGCCCCGCACACGCCCGCCGTGCGGGCGAACCCCTAGTAGGTGAGCTTCTGCACCACCCGGATTTCCGGGTCGACGAAGCGCGCGAAGGCCTTGCCGTCTTCCTTCGTGCCGGTCACTACGCCGAAATGCGTGGGAACCGCGATGGCGGGGCGGATTCGGTTGACGAGCTGCGCGGCCTCTTCGGCGGTGGTGGTGTAGGTTCCGCCGACGGGGACCATGGCGATGTCGCACTTCACCTGCAGCACGTCGGGGTTGATGTCGGTGTCGCCGGCGACATAGCAGCGGATGCCGTCGACGGTGACCACGTAGCCCACCCATCCGTTCGCCAGAGGATGGAATTTCTTGTTGGTGTTGTACGAGGGAACCACCTCGACGGGGATGCCTTCAACCTGCAGGGCATCGCCAGGCTTCACGGCGATGATGCGGTCGCGCTCGATGCCTTCATCCAGCAGGTGCGCAACAATGGTCGCAGGGGCGACCACGGGAGTGTTTTCCCTGGTCACCTTCGCAAAGTCCTCGGGGGAGAAGTGGTCGTAGTGGTCGTGGGTGAGGAAGATGACATCGGCATCGTTGAAGCTCCCTTCGATCAGGTACGGGTCGAAGTACAGCGTCTTCCCGCTTTCGATGCGTACTGCGCTGTGCGCCAGCACCTGGATGTTATCGATCATCGTTGCTCTCTTTCGCTCGGTGTTCTATTTGGAACGCATTTCCTTGCTTGCTGCGGTTCGGCCTCGGTTGCGGTTTAATCGCAATCGACCTTGAAGCTGCAGGAGCAGGTTCCGCCGTGGTCGATGGCGATGACGCCTTCCTGGCCCTGCCTGCAGTAGAAACCTACCGGTTCGCCGTCGTACTGGTAGAAGCCGGGCATGCTCTGCCAGCTTTCCACCTTGCAGGGGTCACCATCTTCGGGCAGCTGGGGCAGCACGATGTCCACCTTGCGCGGGGGGTAGAACTCCTGCACGATGCATCCGTTGTCCAGGTGCCGCTCGACGATGGCTTCCCATTCCTCCTGGCTGTGGTCGACGCCCGGGTAGACCCCGTGGGCGGCGTAGTCGTCGGCGGGCTTGATAATCCAGGAGTCCTTGGTCTGCTTGATCTCGTCGATCGTATAGCCTTCGGGTTCTGCCGAAAGGATGTAGGTGCGTGGAACGTGCGCGTCGATGAAGGCGCATTCCTCATCCGTGAGGAATGCCCTGGTCTCGGGACGGAAGAGCGCGATGTTCACCATCTTGGAATGCACCACGGTGGTGCGGAAGTGGCCGATCAGGCACACCTTCTCGGCGGCGACCGCATTGATCAGGTCATCGCATTCGCCGGGATGCTTCAAGATCTCGCTCGTGACCGAGCGGCGGTAGATCGCGTGCACGGGCCAGCCGTCGTTGCCGTCGACCAGCTGCTCTCCGTCGAAGCGCAGCTCGCGGATATCAACGAAACGTGCGGGGATGCCCGCCTTTTCGAAGGCCTCGATGAAGCGGTTGAAGTCGCTGAAGACGCCGCTTTCCTTGAAGTCGATGACGGCGACATGGGGGTTTTCGACGGCATTCTTGTCGGTGCGGTAGATGCGCATGAAGGCCTCGACCCAGCTATCGATGAGCTCGAAACGCTCGACTTTATGGCGCTTCGCGAATTCCTTGAAGGTGTCGGAAAGCTCCAGGGCCTTCGCGAGCATGAGGTCGCGGCTCATCGCTCCCGAACCGTCGGTGTTGAACTCGCAGAACTTATAGGAGAAGTCGTCTTCGTCCAAGAAGATGTCGAAGCGGCCCATGGGAAGAAGCTGGTCGTAGTTGCAGGGCAGCAAGATCAGCTTTTCGGCTTCGGGCGGGAAGTTGAACATGGGACGGTAGCTGGGGTCGTCCAGGAACTTGCGGATGACCTTGCACAGGATTCCGTGGGACATATGGCAGCATTCCGTGATGAATTCCATGTCCTGCTTGTTGAACAGGTAGGGGACGAAGGGGAAGGGTGCGGGCGCTCCGTGGACCCAGATGTCCGAGTCGCGGATGAAGTCGAGCGCCTTCTGCCTGCCGGGCAAGTCGCCTTGCAGGTCCTTGATTATCTGGATGTATTCGGCACGTTCCTGTTTCATGTGGCAGCCTAACGTTTGGGGTGTGTTGGAAATGCAGTGACCATTGTACCCGTTGCCTTGCCGGATTCGGTGCCGGCTGTGTTGCATGTGCCATGGGCGAGGCGAAGCGTCTGCTTCGCCGGCGGGTGTTATGGACGGGGAAAGCGCATTTGCTATTATCGGGGCAGTATGGAAATAGTCGCGAAAGAGGTTCCGTATGAAGGATTTCGTTTTCTGCTCTCCCACGCAATTCGTCTTCGGGCATGGTGCGGTCGATAAGACCGGCGAGTATGTGGCGCAGCGCAATTGGGGTCGCGGCCTGCTGGTCTACGGCGGTGGTTCCGTCGAGCGCCTGGGCACTCTGGACCGTGTGCGCGTATCCTTGCGCGAGGCCGGGGTCGACTTCCTGGAGTTCGGGGGCATCCGCCCAAATCCGGAGGTAAACCAGGTACGCGAGGCAATCGAGTTCGTCCGCAGCGAGGGGATCGACTTCATCCTTCCCGTTGGCGGCGGATCGGTCATCGATGCTGCGAAGGCTATCGCCTATGGCACGCTCTACGATGGCGATGTGTGGGATTTCCATTGCAAGAAGGCGACCGTTACCCGTGCGCTTCCCATTGCGGCAGTGCTGACCATCCCGGCTGCCGGCAGCGAGTCTTCCAGCTCCTGTGTCATCTCCAATGACGAGCTGGGCCTGAAGAACGGCACGAATGGCGATGCCTTCCGTCCCGCTATCGCCATCATGGACCCGGAGCTGACCTTTACCCTGCCGCAGTACCAGACTGCTGCCGGTGTGACCGATATGATCGCGCATATTTGCGAGCGCTATTTCAGCGGCGAGGGTCCGGCGCCTGTGAGCGACAACATCTGCACCGGGCTTATCCGTGCCATCATGGAAGCAGCCGAAGTGGTTATGGACGAACCCGAAGACTATGATGCGCGCGCAACCATCATGTGGGCAAGCACCTTGGCGCACAACGACCTCGCGGGTTGCGGCTTGGGCAAGGTTCCTGCTGCCCGTGCCGGCGGCTGGGAAAGCCACGGCATGGAGCATGAGATGTCCGCGCTCAATCCGGAAATCACTCATGGAGCCGGCTTGGCGGTTATCATGCCCGCATGGATGCGCTATGTCTGGCGTGAAGATCCCACGCGCTTCCTCACCTTCGGTCAGGAAGTGTTCGGCATCGAGCCCGTCGACGAAAGCGATGAGGCTGTGGAAGATGCCGTCACCGTCATCATCGACGAACTGCAGCGCTTCTTCATCCGCCTGGGAATGCCGGAGAAGATGGGCGACTTCGGAATCGCCGAGGAGGACGTGGATCATCTGGTGAAGACCCTGGAATACAACAAGGGCAGCGTCTTCGGTGGTTTCAAGCAGCTGACCATGGACGATGCAAGGAAAATCTACCTGTCGGCGTTCTAGCAGGCGTTTTGCAGTATCCGAGATTGCGGATAAGCGAGCGTTAATCGGCATATCCGCAGGTGAAATAGCAGTATTCGTTTCGGACCCCGGTGTTTCGGGGTCCTTTTGCGTATGGGTGGAAATATACGGTTAATTCATGGGGAGAATGAAACCTACCCCATGGGAAAGAGCAGGTTATAAGCGAATTGCAGCTAAGCGGGAAGCAGACTTTTGCCTGGTCAGGCTGAAAAACTATACCAGGCAATCACGGAGATTGATCGGCCGAAGTGCTGACCGATTTCGAGTGGCATATTCTGCGCAACCTAGATGATGGTGAAGGGGAAGTGCCGTGCAGACGGGTCTTTCTGGAAACTCGGACGCCTTGTTTCCCTATGATGCGGCTTCTGGGGGTCGAAGGAGGATGTTGGTGTTTATCCTTCCGGATTGCTAAATCGCGTCTTCGAAGGGCAGTGCGCTATCGCTTGCAATGACCAGGTAGTTTTCCTCGTCGGAGAATACTTCGTCGCTCGTAGGGATGGTCTGCACGCTCGCGAAGATCCCTTTCAGCGCTTCGACTGCGCATTCCAAGTGGGAATAGTCGCCCAGCTTGGGGTAGGTCACCACGTTGGCCAGGTACAGGCCGCCGGGCGAAAGATGGCTCTTCGCCTTTTCCAGGAAGGCTGCATCCACCATGTCGCGCACGGGATCGAAGCCCGTGAAGGCGTCGTTCACGATGGCGTCATAGCAATCGTCTGAACCTTCCAGCCATTTCTGTCCGGTCGACTGGATGATCCTGATGGGGTCGGGGCATTCGTCGAGCAGCCTGTTCAAGTGAAATTCTTTAAGTGCGATGCCGATGACTTTCGCATCGGGTTCGCGTACGTCCATGCTCACGTCGGGCCTGCGGGTAAGCAGGTGCTTGGGGTAGGCGAAACCGCCGCCGCCGATCAACAGCACGCGTTCGATGTGCTTTCCCATTGCGAACATGCGGTCGAAGGCGCGCAGGTACTCGAAGGGGAGCGTGTTCCATTTCTCGCCGTGGTAGCTTGCTCCCTGGCAGGCCCCGTCGACTACGAGCATGCGCAGCTGCTCGCCCTGATCGGTCCTGGTTTCATAGGTCCAGGCGGTTCCGAACATGGTACGCCGGCATCGCGGGCGGATGCGCTTGAGGCATGCGATTCCCCAGGCGCAGGCGCCCATGGTGGCAGTGAAGGCGACGCCCGTTCCGCAGCAGCGTGCGAGCAGGTTCCTGCCGGGTTCCGTATGGTTCTGCCTGCCCATGGGCTTGCTCCTTTGCGTGCTCGATGCTGTTCGATGTTGTTTGGCTGCAGCTTTCCGCCAGAGAATAGCGGGAAAGCGCGTTCTTGCTATGGTATCAGGCGAAATACCCGGTTACTTCATTGCGAAAGGTGTTTTCCGTGATCAAGCCCATTATGAGGATGCCCGTTTTCCTGAGCCTTCCCGCAGCTCCTGCAACCGAAGACGACTTGCAGATCGGGCGGGACTTGATGGATACCTTGGCGGCCCATGCACATGAGTGTGTGGGGATGGCGGCCAACATGATCGGCCAGGCGAAACGCATCATCGTGTTCGATCATGATGGAAGGCGCCGCCTCATGTTCAATCCGGAGATCGTGGCGAAGCAGCAGCCCTTCGAAACCCAGGAAGGCTGCCTTTCCCTGGAGGGCGTGCGCGCCACCACTCGTTACAAGAGGATCGAAGTCAGATTCCAGGACGAGTCCTTTGCCTGGCATACCGAAAAGTTCAGCGGCTGGACGGCGCAGATCATCCAGCACGAAATCGACCACTGTGACGGAATCTTGATCTAGCGTGCGCGCCCTGCCGGCTTGGAGGGGTGAAGCGGGCGCACGCTTTCGCGGCCGTCGTTTTCAACGGTTCGTGCTGGCGTGTCGTTTCCCTGAAAAGGCCTTTCAGGAATTTGCGGCAAACTTGACGCGGGCTTTACAATAACCTGATGCAAGTTTTTTTCGGCGGAAGGGTCCGCCGTTTCTTTTGCGATTAGACGACCGAGTGTAGGCGAGGAACGAATCATATGACCGATCAGGCGGTTTTCGCACCTGCGTGGTGCGCGATCATCCCCCTTCTGGGCGTGCTTGCCATCGTGGCGCTTGCCTGGATGTTTGCCAAGGGCGGGAAGGGCCATGCCGCGAAAGGCGAATCCGGGGACAAGGCCGGAGCGCCTTCGGAAGACCAGCCCCAGGTGGAGCATATGGGCTCCAGGGCCCCGGCGTGCTCGAAGGGAACCTTCGCGTGGCTTGCGGTCTATGTCATCGCCCTGCTTGCGGTTGCCGTGGCGTGCGGCATGGGCTTGTATGCCGATGCCGTGTGGAAGGTCGTCGTCTTCACCCTTGTCGATGTGGCTTTAGCCTCCGTCGTTGCCCATAGGGATCGTTGCCTGATGGTGAGGAAGGCCCGTGCGGGCAGCGAGCGCCTGCTCAGGCATGCCGTGTGCGAGTTGGGTATCATCCTGGTGGTTTCCTACCTGACGATGTGGGCGCTGGAGTGCGCGTACAGCGACTGGGCATTCGGCATGGCTCCGCAGTATCAGCTCATGGAAACCGTCATCATCTTGGGCTTCATTTCCGTTCTGTACCTGCTGTTCGGGCGCCGCGGGGCGGGTGCCGCCATCGGCGTCGTTTCGGTCTACCTCATCGGCCTGGGACAGTATTTCCTGTACTTGTTCAAGCTCGCTCCCATCCTTCCCTCGGACATGATGGTTCTGGGAACCGCCTTGGCGGTGAGCGGCAACTACGACTACGTCATCAACGGGGGCGTGCTTCAAGGCGCGGGCTTTGCCCTGGCGGCCCTGTGCCTGCTTTCCTTCGCGGTGCCTTGGAAGCGTGAGGGAAATCCTGTCCGCAGGTATGCCTTCAACCTGCTTTCGGCTTTGATCGTGTTCGGGCTGCTCGCCGGTTTTGTATGCGTTCCCGACTACAAGGAGGACGCCGACATCAAGATCGACAGCTGGTTCACCTACGACTGCTACAAGAAATATGGCTGGCTCAATTCCTTTATCACCGTTGCCCAGGGAATGGTGGTGGAAAAGCCCGAAGGCTACACTACCGAGGATGCGCATGATCTTGTCCGGGAAACTGCGGCGCAATACGAGAAGGAATCCTCTGCCACGGAAGACCGTGCCAAGGCGCAGGCCCAGTTCCAGGAGCAGCAGCCTGCCATCGTATGCGTGATGAACGAAACCTTCTCCGATCTGTCCGTATACGACAATCTCCGTTGCGACTACGAAGGCCCCCGGTTCTACAACAGTCTGATGGAGCAGACCATCGTCAACGGCGATTGCGCGGTCTCCGTCATCGGCGGTGGTACCTGCAACAGCGAATTCGAGTTTTTGACGGGCAACAACATGGCCTTCTTCGGTAATGGAATCTACCCGTATTCCGCGTATAAGTTCGACGGATGCGAGAACTTGGCGAAGCAGTTCAACGAGCTGGGATACACCACCACGGCCATCCATCCCAACTTCCCCACCAATTGGAAACGCGACGTCATCTACGAGAAGATGGGCTTCGGCACCTTCCTTTCCAAGGATGATTTTGCGGGCGACGACGAACTGGTCCACAACGAGGTATCCGACGCCTCGACCTACAAGAGGGTTGTCGAGCTGCTGGAAACGGACGAGTCTCCCCAGTTCATCATGGATATCACCATGCAGAACCACAGCGGCTACTCGCGCGGCGGCATCCCCGAGCGCTACCAGGTGGATTATGCGCCCGAAGGGGTGGATGATGCCGGAATGGTCGACCAGATCAACGAGTACCTGGGCTGCATCGAGGCCTCCGATGACGCCTTGAGGCAGTTCATCGCCGATTTGGAAGCGCTGGACCGCCCTGTGCTGGTGGTTTTCTTCGGCGATCATCAGCCGGGCTTCAGCAGGGACATCAACGACTTGTTCTATCCCGGTGAAAGCGATGCCGAGCATCAGCAGCGCATCTACCAGACCTCCTTCTTCGTCTGGGCGAACTACGACGTGGAAGGTGCCGGGCGTTTTGCGGACGTGAAGAACGTGACCACCAGCAACCTTTCCGCCCTGGCGTTGGAGATTGCCGGCGTCCCCCTGAGCGATTACCAGGAAACCGTGCTGCAGGAAAGCAAGGTCGCTTCCGCCTATAACGCCTTCGGGGTCTGCGATGCGGAAGGAACCTGGTACGACACCGGTTCCGGGGAAGTGCCCGAAGATCTTGAGAAGGCGCTCGACGTGCTGCAGCGCGCGCAGTACCTGCGCTTCATCGACAAGGATAAGTAGGGAAGGTCCGTGCCGAAACGCGTGATTGCCTCTGCGGTCGGGTTCATCCGGGCCAATACCGTGCTCGCGGTCTCCTTCGTCTGCGCGGCGGTGACCGTTGCCTTCGTGCCGCCCGATGCGCAGTACGCGGGCTATTTCGACTGGAAGACCCTTGCCTGCCTGTTCAGCATCCTGACCTTGGTGGAGGCCCTGCGCAATGCGGGCGCCTTCCAGTCGGCGGCGCGCTCCTTCGTGAGGCGCTTCCATGGATGCCGTTCCACCATTCTGGCGCTGGTGGCCTCGACGGCGGTTATATCCATGTTCGCCACCAACGACATGGCGCTGGTGATGATGCTCCCGCTTTCCGCTATCACCCTGGGCGTTGCCGGTTGGGAAAACCGCCTGCGCTTCACTTTCATCATGCAGGGGCTTGCAGCGAATCTGGGCGGCATGATCATGCCCTTCGGCAACCCGCAGAATCTGTATCTATTCGAATACTTCGGCTTCGGATTGGGCGAATTCCTTGCCATTATGGCGCTGCCCTTTGCGGCTTCCATGCTGCTGGTGTTCGTCTGCGTGATGGTGAAGCTGCCCCATGGGGTGAAGCCGCGTCCTGCGAAGGGGGCGCAGCGCACGCGCCGTTCTGCGGATGTGCTCGCACGCGAGCGGGATCCCTTGCCCTTCCATGTGAATCTTGCGCCGAAGAAGCGTATCGCGGTCTACCTGGTGCTGCTCGCCTTGGTTCTTGCGGCGGTTTTCCGCATCCTGCCCTTCTGGCTGCCCTTGATGTGCGTGCTCGTGGGCCTGCTGCTGTTGGATGACCGTGCGTTGAAGGCGGCGGATTTCGGGCTGCTTCTAACCTTCGTATGCTTCTTCGTGTTCGCGGGCAACATGGCGCGCATCCCCGCCGTCGAGGCTTTGCTAACCGGTATGATGGAGCGCAGCACCCTGCTGACGAGCGTGGCCTTCAGCCAGGTGATCAGCAACGTGCCCGCGGCAATCTTGCTGGCGCAGTTCTGCCAGTCTCCCCATGCCTTGCTGATCGGGGTGAATGTGGGCGGGGCGGGAACCCTGGTGGCGTCGCTTGCGAGCCTTATCACCTTCGGGCAGTTCAGGCGCGCGCGAAGCGAATCGTCCGGCATGAGCGCGAAGGACCGTTCGACCATGGGGTTCCTGCGCTCCTTCACGCTGTACAACATCCTCTTTCTGGCGGTGCTGGTGCTTATTTGCCTACCGTTTACGTAGTTGTATGGACGCTCGGTGGGCTTGCCGTGGGTTTTGGGCTTTCCGTTCTTGTATGGAACCCGCCGCGGCACTATACTGACCGCAGTCATTGTTCAGGGCGGGGTGAGATTCCCCACTGGCGGTAATGGGTGCATCCCTAGTCCGCGAGCCTTCGTGGCCGATCCGGTGCGATTCCGGAACCAACGGTATAGTCCGGATGGAAGAACAGCTGCATGGCATCGGCGCCAGGTGCGCCGCAGAGCCGGCATTCCTGTCGCCCGCACTGCATGCGGGCTTTTCTTTTTCCTGGACGATGTTCAAGCGGCCCGAAGAAGGGAAGTGATGCAGGTGACGGCACATGCGGTAGAGGGATTCGACCTCGCCCGAGCCCAGGCGCATATGCGCCGCGCAATAGAACTCGCCCACACGGCGCATGGGTGGGTGAATCCCAACCCCATGGTGGGTGCGGTCGTGGTGAAGGACGGCCGGGTTATCGGCGAGGGTTGCCATGAGCGTTACGGCGACCTGCATGCCGAACGCAACGCGCTCGCAGCGTGCACCGAGTCGCCTGAAGGCGCCACCATCTTCGTCACCTTGGAACCTTGCAGCCATTTCGGTACCCAGCCTCCCTGCGCGGATGCGCTGGTGGAGGCGGGCATTGCACGCGTGGTCGTGGGTTCGCGCGACCCTAATCCGCTCGTGAGCGGCAAGGGCAATGCGCGCCTGCGCGAAGCGGGAATCGAGGTTGTCGAAGATTTCCTGCGTGCGGAGTGCGATGAGCTGAATGCGCCCTTCTTCCATTTCATCACCACCAAGACCCCCTACGTCATCGCCAAGTGGGCCATGACCGCCGACGGCCGCATTGCCGCGCACACCGGTGACGCCCGATGGGTGTCCTGCGAGCAATCGCGTGCGCAGGTCCATGAGATGCGCCACGATTGCATGGCCATCATGGTGGGTATCGGCACCGTTTTGGCGGATGATCCCGCACTCACCGCGCGCCGTAGCGAACCGAGCCGCCAGCCTTTGCGCGTGGTGTGCGATTCCAAGCTGCGTATCCCCTTGGATTCCCGGCTGGTGCGTAGTGCGGGCGAATACGGCCTGTTGGTTGCGACCTCGGCGGACCTTGGGGGAGATGCCGCACAGAATGCCCAAGCCCTTTCCCAGGCGGGCGCAGAGGTGGTGAGCCTGCCCGACGGGCAGGGGAGGGTCGACCTTTGCGCGCTCATGCGCGAGTTGGGGTCGCGCAAGATCGATTCCGTGCTGCTCGAAGGCGGGTCGTCGCTCAACTGGGCTGCGTTTTCCGCGGGTTTGGTTTCGGAAGCGGTGGTGTACCTGGCACCCAAGGTGGTGGGCGGTACTGCGTCCCCCTCGCCGGTGGGCGGTGCGGGCTTCGATCTGATGTCGCAGGCGATCGCTCTGGAAAGCCCTCAGGTCGAGCTGGTGGGCGACGACGTGAAGATCACCTACAAGCTGGATGGAGGTGCACTGTGTTCACAGGCATAGTGGAAGAGGTCGGGTCTGTCAGGACCGTGCTTCCCGGTGCGCGTGCGGGCAAGATTTGCATCGCGGCGCGCAAGGTGTTGGAAGGAACCCGGGTGGGCGACAGCATCGCGGTCAACGGCGTCTGCCTGACCGTGGTCCAGCTGGCCGAAGATTCCTTCACCGCCGATGTGATGCCGGAAACCCTGGCCAAGACCAACCTGGGTGCGTTGAAGCCCGGTTCTGCCGTGGACTTGGAACGCGCCATGGCGGCGAACGGGCGCTTCGGCGGGCATATCGTTTCCGGGCATATCGACGGGGTGGGCACCATCGTGGAAATGCGCCCCGAGCAGAATGCCGTGTGGGTGCGCATTGCGGCGAGCCCGCAGATCTTGGGCTTGATCGTCGAAAAAGGCTCGATTGCCATCGATGGTATCAGCCTGACCGTGGCGGGCGTGTCCCAAGGCGATTTCCAGGTTTCCGTAATCCCGCATACCGGGCAGGAGACCATCCTCCTTGGCAAGAAGCCGGGCGAAAGCGTCAACCTGGAAAACGATATCGTGGGTAAATACGTGCAAAAGCTGCTGGTCAACGCAACGGGGCAGGCGCAGCAGGCGCCCGAGCCGCAATCGCGTCTGACCATGGAATTTCTGGAAGCAAACGGTTTCTAGTGACCGGGCGGGCCTGGTCGAAGGAAGGGACGTGCAATGGATATCGATCTGAACGAAGAGCTGTCCGAAAATATGCAGAAGATGGGATCCGTGCAGGATGCCATCGACGAACTGCGCGCGGGGCGCCTGGTGCTGGTCGTGGATGATCCCGACCGCGAGAACGAGGGCGACCTGATCTGCGCTGCGGAGTTCGCCACCCAGGAAAACGTCAACTTCATGGCGTGCCACGCAAAGGGCCTGATCTGCATGCCCATGAGCAAGGAGCTGGCGACCAAGCTGAACTTCCAGCAGATGGTTTCCGAAAACACCGACAACCACGAAACCGCCTTCACCGTGTCGGTGGACCACGTGGATACCACCACGGGCATTTCCGCCTACGAGCGCTCGGTGACTGCTATGAAGTGCGTGGAGGAAGGCGCCCGTCCCGAAGACTTCCGACGCCCCGGGCACATGTTCCCCTTGGTGGCGAAGCCGGGCGGCGTGCTGGAGCGCAACGGCCACACCGAGGCGACCGTGGATCTGATGCGCCATGCGGGACTGAAGCCCTGCGGCCTGTGCTGCGAGATCATGCGCGAGGATGGCACCATGATGCGTACCACCGAGCTGCTGGAGAAGGCTGCCGAATGGGGCATGACCATGATTTCCATCCGACAGCTGCAGGATTATTGCCGCGAACACGACAACCATATGGAAGAAGTGGCAACTGCCAAGCTGCCGACGGCGTATGGCGAGTTCCAAATCCATGGTTTCGTGAACGACATCACAGGTGAAGAGCATGTGGCCCTGGTGAAGGGCGAAATCGGCGACGGCGAGAACGTGCTGGTGCGCGTGCACAGCGAATGCCTGACCGGCGACGTCTTCGACAGCTGCCGCTGCGACTGCGGCGACCAGCTGCACCGTGCGATGCAGCAGATCGAGGCAGAAGGCCGCGGCGTGCTGCTGTACATGCGACAGGAAGGCCGCGGCATCGGCTTGATGAACAAGCTGAAGGCTTATGCATTGCAGGAAGAGGGACTGGATACCGTGGACGCCAACCTCGCTCTGGGCTTCGATGCCGACATGCGCGAGTACTGGAGCGGCGCGCAGATCCTGCGCAACCTGGGTTGCCGCAGCATCCGCCTGCTCACCAACAACCCTCAGAAGGTATACGGGCTGAACGGCTTCAACCTGAAGATCGTCGAGCGCGTGCCCATCGAGATCGCGCCCCAGGAATACGACCGCAAGTACCTGGAAACCAAGCGCGACCGCATGGGCCACAAGCTGGATTCCGTGCTGTAGGGTTTCGCGCGGCGCGGCGTGCTCCGTGCAGGGGGCGTGCAGTCTACTGGAATCGCGGCTTGCGGGCGTGTGCCGAACCTGCCCGGTTCGGAGGTCTTCCCTTTTTCGTTTGCGCAAAGGGGAGGCAGGTTTAACGAGTGCTTGATTCGCTGTTTACGGCGTTGGGATACAAAAGTGGAGGCGGGGTCTTTCGACCCTCCATGGAAAGGATAGGATATGGCAGTAAGGCTTGTGGAAGGCAAGGTAGTCAACAGCGGTATGAAGGTGGGCATCGTATGTGCCCGCTTCAACGAATTCATCACCGGCAAGCTTCTGGAAGGCGCGCTCGATGCGCTGCGCCGCCATGATGTTGCCGAAGAGAACGTGACCGTGGCGTGGGTGCCCGGCGCCTTCGAGATCCCCGTGGTGGTGCAGGCCATGGCGAAAAACGACGATTACGATGCCGTTATCGCCCTGGGCGCGGTGATTCGCGGTGCGACCAGCCACTACGACGTGGTGTGCAACGAGGTTTCCAAGGGCATCGCCCAGGTTGCGCTGGCTTGCGGCAAGCCCGTGATGAACGGCGTTCTGACCACCGACACCATCGAGCAGGCTATCGAGCGCGCCGGCTCCAAGGCGGGGAACAAGGGTTCCGAGTGCGCCGTGGGTGCCATCGAGATGGTCAACGTCCTGCGCCAGCTGTAAGCCCGCCAGCGTTCCCGGCGGCATTTCCGGAGCCCGGGCTTGCCCGGGCTCCGGGTTTCCCCAGGGGTGTTTGCCGGCCTTCGGGGACGGTGCCGCCCCTGCCGTGCCCGGAATGCGATCCGGCCAACGCGAGAGAAAGGAAGCCGAACATGCCCACCGTCTTCTTCGACTACGACGGGACCCTGCACGACACCATCCGCGTGTATGCGCCCGCCTTCCGCACGGGATATGCGCAGCTGGTGGAGCAGGGCCTGGCGCAACCGCGCGAGTTCACCGACGAATGGATCGCCGGCTGGTTGGGCTGGACCGTGGCCGACATGTGGCATGCCTTCATGCCCGAGCTGACCGAAGAGCAGTGGCGCCCCATTTCGCGTTTGATCGGCAAGGAGATGTTCCGCCTAATCGACGAGGGGCATGCCGGTTTCTATGACGGCATCGAGGAGGCCTTGGACCAGCTGAAGGCCGATGGCTACCGGCTGGTGCTGCTTTCCAATTCCCAGCATGCCTACTGCAACAGGCATCGCGAGGTTTTCGGCTTGGACCGCTGGTTCTGCGATTACGTGATTGCGGGAGACTACCCTGGAATGGAGAAGTGGGAGTATTTCCTGAAGGCGCTGCCCGGTTTTGACGGGCCTTATGCGGTGGTGGGGGACAGGTTCCACGATATCGATGCCGCAGTGCGGGCGGGCGTGCCTTCTGTCGGCTGCGGTTACGGTTGCGCACGGCCGGGCGAGCTCGATCAGGCAAGCGTGGTGGTGGAAAGCCCACGGCAGATCCCCGATGCCGTGAAGCGGCTGATCGGCTAGGCGGGTGCCGGGATTCCCGTTTCGTCGGTGCCGTTGGCGCCAAGTTTCCGTGGCTTGCTTTTCCGTGAAGTAGAATGGAGGGCACGTGACGAAACGCCCGCGCCGCGGGATGGCGAACAGGAGGCCCTAATGGGAATCAAGGAAGACGCTCGCAATATGAAGCTGGCCTCGCCGGTTCTGGCTGCAAGCCCGATCGAGCAGCGCAATGCTGCACTGGAGCTGGTGGCCCGTCGCCTGCGCGAGGGGGCCGATGCCGTTTTCGCTGCGAATGCGCAGGATATGGCCGCGGCCGAGGAAGCGGGCGTTGCGGCTCCCGTGATGAAGCGCCTGAAGTTCGACGAGGTTAAGCTGGCGGACGTGATCGCAGGCATCGAGCAGCTCATTTCCCTTCCCGATCCCTTGGGCGTGCAGCAGCTGGCGCGCGAGCTGGACGAGGGCTTGGAACTGAGGCGTTTCAGCTGCCCTATCGGCGTGATCGGCGTCATTTTCGAAGCGCGCCCTGACGCCCTGGTGCAGATTTCCACCCTGTGCCTGAAAAGCGGCAACTGCGCCATCCTGAAGGGCGGTAGGGAAACCGCAGCGACCAATCGGGCGCTTTTCGGCATCATCAAGGATGCGGCGGTGGAGGCGGGTCTTCCCCCGGAATGTCTGCTGCAGGCCGAGGCGCACAGCGAGATCGATGAGCTGTTGGGTTGCCATGAAAGCGTGGACCTGCTTATCCCGCGCGGCAGCAATGCCTTCGTCAGCTACATCATGAACAACACCAAGATCCCGGTCATGGGCCATGCGGACGGCATCTGCCACATCTACGTGGATGCGGCGGCCGACCAGGACGCCTGCCTGCCCATCATTGTAGATTCCAAGACCCAGTACACCGCGGCATGCAATGCGGTGGAAACCATCCTGGTGAACCGTGCCATCGCCGGCGAATTCCTGCCCAAGCTGGCCTGTGCCATGGCCGATGCGGGCGTGACCCTGCATGCCGAAGACGAGGTGCGCCAGATCATCGGCTGCGAGCCCTTGGGCGAAGACGGCTTCGCTCATGAATACCTGTCCCTGGATGCGTCGGTGCGTCTGGTGGATGGCTTGGATGAGGCGATCGACCACATCAATCGCTTCGGATCGCATCACACCGATGCCATCATGACCGAAGACGATGCGGCAGCCGATCGTTTTGTGCAGATGGTGGACTCGGCAGGGGTATATCGCAACTGCTCCACCCGTTTTGCGGATGGTTTCCGTTATGGTTTCGGCGCGGAAGTGGGTATTTCCACCGGCAAGATCCATGCGCGCGGCCCAGTGGGCTTGGAGGGCCTGGTTACCTACAAGTACAAGCTGGTGGGTCAGGGCCATATCGTGGGCGACTACGCATCCGGCAAGCGCCATTTCACGCACAGGGATCTGTAGGCGCACGCAATCGCGAATGGATAAAACCATGAGGGCTCGGAGCAATCCGGGCCCTTTTCGTGGGATGCAGGGCGGCTTTGGGTTATCGAGCGTTTTTCGTAAAGACGTATGTTGTCCTGCGCTTCTTTAGAGGAGAGCAGATTCTTCTGGCGCATATTTTTCATCAGCGTCAGGATTTCGCAAGACTCATGTAATGTTGGGAACTGGTTTGCATTTCCCTGTAGCAAACGAAGGGGCGCTGAAGCGCCCCTGATTGCTGTTGTCGGGTTTGGCTGTTATGCCTTGCGGTAGGTGGTAGCGCGGGCGGCACCCAGCTTCTGGATGTAGCCTTCCGCCAACAGCTTCTGGATCATGCGCTCGACGGTCTTCGCGCTCATGTTGGGACAGGCTGCAACTACATCTTTCTTGGCGGCATCGCCTTGCAGGCCGTCGAAGAAGGCGCGTACGACCTCTTCGTTCGATCCCGTATGCTCGCCTTCGGGAAGCTCCGTCTCCTCGGTTTGGGCGCTTGCGGCTGCCTGGATGGTTTCCGGCTGTTCGGCAGGTGCGTTCGCAGGCGAATTCCCGTTCACCGCTTCGGGTTGCGCGTCGGCAGGGGTTTCGGTGTTCTCTTCCGTGGCGCTTGCGGCGTCGGCTGGATCGGCTGCGAGTACTGCAGCCTGCTTTTCGCTTTCCTGAACCTCGGTAGATGCGGCAGGTTGGGTAGGCGCTGTCACCGGTACAGGCGCTGCGGGGGTTGCTACTGTACGTCGGGCTGCAGTTGCTTGTTCTGCCTTCGGAGTCGCCGGGACGCCGGAAAAGGCGGGATTCACGGCCTTACGCAGGATCTCGCGCGAGGTTGCCTGCATTTCGGCACGCAGCGCCAGCCGCTCTTCCAGGCTGATGTCGAATCTGCTTCGGCGGGGGCTGTTTGCCTTCGGCTCGGGTTGTGCGGGCTCCGGTTCTTCGGGGATGTCAGCAGAGACGGTATCGAGCTTGTATTGGCTTTCGAATTCCCTGCAGCAATCAAGCAGCGCTTCCAGCATCATGACCACGAAGGGCTCGTAGTTGGTTTCCGCATCGTATTCGCTTGCGCCTGCAGGCACAACGCGGGGACACGCTGCCACGGTCTCTTCGAACTTCTCGTCCAGGCGCTCCAGGTGTTCGCAAATCGACATATAACGGGGCGCCATGTAGCCGTTCTGATATGCGAGCATCTGGAACAGCAGCCGGGCAAGCCGATCGTTGCCGCTTGCGAAAGGCTGGATGTTCAGCACATCGAGGGTGAACATGCAGGCTTCGACAAGGGGATCGAACTCGCGGCGGGCAACGGCTTGGCGATAGTTGTCGCAGGCGTCGCGCAGCAGGGCGCGCTTGGTGACGAGTTCTCCGCCGAACCTGCGGGCGCTCATGCGGTCGAGCTCGCTTGCGTAGAAGGCGGGGCTGTCATTGTCGGCCCAACGGCCGCCGTCCGAATCGGTGGAATAGCGGAAGAAGTCCCTGTGCAGCTGCGAGATGGCACCGGTGGAAACACGGATGAAGCGGAAGTTGTCTTCCACGGTGCTGATTGCAAAGCGGGCACCCATTGCCTCGCGTTCCTTGTTGGAAGTGGGCTCGGTGTCCTGCTTGGCGAGTTCGATCAGGCGCGATTCGGAAACGTCGTTTCCATCCATGCGGCTGCTTGCCAGCGTGGAAGCGGTTAATGCCCGGTCCTGCTGCAGGCGCAGGGCGGGCAAGTTTTCGTTTTCCATCAGGAAGCGGTTGATTCGCTTCCTGTATTCCCGCAGGTCAAAGAGTAGTTTGTTCACGTCGGCGGTATAGAGGTCACGCAGTGCTTTTCTGTATGCAGGAAGCATGTTCACTACCTATCTGATCAGGGTGTCGATTCTTGGGTCAGCTCTGGAAATTCTAGCATGCGCCCGCACGGCTCGGCTGCTTTAGTTCCCGTGCGTTGATATACACTTTGCTTTTGGAATGACGTATCAGGCTGCTGCAGGGAAGGAATGGGTCGTATGGGTGACATTGCCGTCATGGTGGGAGAAAGTGGATCCTTCAGGGTCGCTCGCGTTACGACAGACCGCGACTTGCCGAAGATGGCCGCATGGATGCAGGGCTGGTGGGGCGATGTGGAAGGCTATTCGCCCGAAGAGGTCCTGTGCCATCTGCGCTGCGGATTGCGCGAAGCTGACCTGCCTCAGACCTTCGGCCTGTATCGCGAAGACGGCTTGATCGGCAATGAGCTGATCGGCATGTACCAGATCACCTACGGAGACCTGTTCTGCAGGCCGGATTTGAACCCGTGGCTGGCCAATGTGTACATCGATAAGGCGCATCGGGGCAAAGGGCTCGGCGGCTTTCTGCTGTCGACCGTCAGGCAGGCGGCCCGTGCTGCCGGCGTTAACGAACTCTACCTGTACACCAAGCATTCTGGCTTGTACGAGAAGTTCAGTTGGGAGTTATTCTGCGAGCAGGACACCTTCCTGGATGATCGCATCCAGCGTATCTACCGGCTGCGCGTGAAGGAATAGCCTGGTAGCCGTCCTTTCGTTCTTGTGCGTCGAATGTTGCGGAAGAACGGTCGCGGCATCGGAAGGCATCGCCTTCTGACGCCTATGCGCGTCTTGCAAGGACGATTCCCTTTGCCAGCATCATGGACCCTATGATATCCGTGGCCCAGTGAACTCCCGAGAGCAGTCTGCCTGCGATCATGAATACCGAAAACGCTGAGATAAGCACCGATGCCATTGCCCTTGGGAGCGGATTGGCCGCTCTTCTGTGGACCTGAAAGTTCAAGGCGGGCATTATGCTCAGAACAAGCAACGTCGTCGAGGAAGGATAGGACGCCTCCAGCGCGCCTTCGATAAGGATGGGGCGGTAGTTGACCGGGAACGTTTCGAACAGCAGGAAGGCTGTTGCAATCGCCGCGCAATAAGTGCCCAGCGCAAGCAAATCGCAGTCGACTTTAAGTAGGTTTTTGCGCTTTGTAAGCTGGATCGTCCCCATGATGCAGAAGCAGAGGCATGCAATCAGCGGAATCAAGCTGAGATGGTCCGTCAGCGTATAGAGCTGCAGATGGACCCCTGTTGCTTGATGGAACCAGATGTTGAGGGTGGCGAAGCCCGCGTCTGTGCTTTCGGGTCCAACTGGCTGCACATCCACAATCTGCACGAGCGCTGTCCAGATCGCGAAAGCTGAAAGCAGCGCGATACCTGCAGCCAGTTCCCTATGGTTTCGTTTAGAGCCGGTCGGCTCCTTTCGTTCGAGCTTCATCCCAAGCCTTTCTCCCGTTAGATGATTCCGTGTTGGGGAGACTGTATAAGCCGGGTTGCCGTAAGGGAAGAAGCGCGCGGTTGCGGCGGTGACACTTATCGTGTCGTGCCGCTTCATCAGGGGTTTTCTGCGATGTTTTGCGAGAAGAAAATCGCCGGTCCAAGCGGACCGGCGATTGCGTTCAAGTGGTAGAACCTTAGCGGCTTAGTAGTTTTCGCAGCGCAGCTCGAAATAAGCGCGGGGATGGTCGCATACGGGGCACATCTCGGGTGCTTCCTTGCCGATGACGATGTGGCCGCAGTTGGTGCAGATCCAGGTGCGGTCGCCATCGCGGGTGAATACGATGCCGCCCTCGATGTTGCCGACCAGCTTGCGATAGCGCTCTTCGTGCTCCTTTTCGATAGCGCCGACCTTACGGAATTTCTCGGCGATCTCGGTGAAGCCTTCTTCTTCGGCAACCTTGGCGAATTCGTCGTACATGTCGGTCCACTCGTAGTTCTCACCGTCAGCTGCGTCGTTCAGGTTGGTCATGGTGTCGGGTACTGCGCCGTCGTGCAGGTACTTGAACCACAGCTTCGCATGTTCCTTTTCGTTCTTGGAGGTCTCAAGGAAGATGTTTGAGATCTGTACGTAGCCGTCCTTCTTGGCCTTGCTTGCGTAGTACTGGTACTTGGTATGTGCCTGCGACTCGCCAGCGAATGCGGTCAGCAGGTTTTCGTAGGTCTTGCTGCCCTTCAAGTCCATGAGATTCTCCTTCCGTGGGTTTTGTCTCTGCTTGGAACAGTATCATATACGCGCCCAAGAAGAATGCCGCGTAAACGGGCCTTAACTTATTCGCAAGGCAAGTTTTGATGCATGTTGTTGAATTTATTATGAGTGCAGGATGTTGCTTGCTTCGGGTCGGATGGCTTAAAACGAAACGCGCGCCGCTCATTCTTTCCTGAATCCGCTTTTCTCTATCAGCGTTCTCCGTTTGCATAGAGGCGTCTATCTCTCAATTTTAGAAATAATATCTTATAAGTAAAAAGTCGATAATTTGAAGATGCTTATTTTGCTTGTCAGGTAGTTTTATCCGAACGATTTGATTATTCTGATATTTGGGTAGTTATGCCGTTTGAATGAAAGAAGTTGCTAACACCACAATCTGAGAGAAGAGGTTAAGGATGGAACCTAATTATATCGGCGCGAATCAACGTATGGAGGCAATGAGCATAGTTTGGCTTTTCTCCAAGGGTTACCTGTATTTTGATGAAGGTGAAATCGTTTGGAATGGAGCTCATCACGAAATAGGTGGTTTGTCGTTTGATCTTGACAAAATTGATGAAATCCCAGAGTTCTTGGAGAACTCAGGCGTCTTGGAAGGTTCAAAGCTTACGGGGTATTTTCGTGATGTTGCCGAATTTCTTTTAGGTCTTGAGGAGGATGAGGCGCTTATTGTGCCTCGAGAAGATATCCATCCTGGCGTGCATCGTGCGATTGGTGAGGGAGATCTTACGGGTCTGACGTTGTTTAATCTCATGGGAGACGCGCATGCTTTCTGTTTCATTGAAACCGAAAGTGAAGATGTAAAGCGGGATGTTGTTTGCATGGCGGGTTTGGATGCGTATGCCGACAATCCGGCTGTGATGGAAAATCTGTTTGTAATCGCCGTAGATCAGCGGTTGTCCCGCGGTATCCCTCGCTTCTATCAGCTTGTTCGTCGTATGTTTGAGGATATGCAATCTTTTAATGGGGTTGATCAGCCCTTTGCGCTTCTTTTTGTTGCCGCCCAAAGTTTTAACGCAGAATCGTATTTTGATGATGTCGAGGATGTTGTTGATGGGGCGGTGTCCGAGGCTTTTCATGTCGAGACAAACATAGAAGGGGTTTTTGCATCTCAGAGTTTTGCGCCTCAAGGGGCAATTCTGGAATCCGAAGCCGAGGAGAACGATGAGGATGAGTTTTCCTTTGAGTATTCTGGAATCAGCATGGATGGGGAGGAAGAAGGGCTTGATGAGCGTGCGACGGTGCTTGCCCTTCTCCGTACCGTTGCTATTGTGGAAGAGCTCAAAGGAAGCTTCTCCTCTATCTCTGAAGATCTTCTCGAAGAGCTTGAGCGAGCGGAGAGAGGTGATGAGACCGTTGACTTTAGGGATTTGGCATGCCGCTTTTCTGATGCGTTGAAAGGGCATGACGAGGATAATTATTGGGACGAGGATAATTATTGGGACGATGATTTCTAATAAAGACCCATTGTTGAATTTGCTTGCACAGTCGAAGAATCCCTTAGCGTTTGTTTTTGCTAGCGTTTTTTCCGGGGATTCTGTTTATAGTTGCTGCTAGTTTTGGATTGCGGGTAGGCCGCTGGGGTGACCCGGCGGCCTACCTGTGTTTGGGTTCTTTCACCTTCCCTTCGAATCCTCGCCTGTCGCATTAGGCTTTTCTCTCATTCCATGAGAGAATGAAAGGCAGCTCGAGTCTCGTCGGGCGTTTTTGTTGACTACCTCGAAAAGGAATCACACCAACATGGCAGAGTTCATTTATCAGATGTACCGCGCTCGCAAGGCGCATGGCGATAAGGTCATCCTGGACGACGTGACCCTGAGCTTTTACCCCGGGGCGAAGATCGGCGTCGTCGGCCCCAACGGCATGGGCAAGTCCACCCTGCTGAAGGTCATGGCCGGTTTGGAAGAGGTTTCCGCGGGCGATGCGCGCCTGACCCCCGGCTACACCGTGGGCATCCTGCAGCAGGAGCCCCCGCTGGAGGAAGACAAGACCGTCCTGGAAAACATCCAGATGGCCTTTGGCGATATCTACGCGAAGATCGAGCGCTTCAACCAGATCGGCGAGGAAATGGCCGATCCCGACGCCGACTTCGATACGCTGATGGACGAAATGGGCCGCCTGCAGGAAGACATCGACACCGCGAACGGCTGGGATCTGGACAGCCAGCTTTCCCAGGCCATGGACGCGCTGCAGTGCCCCGATCCCGATGCCCCCGTGCGCGTGCTTTCCGGTGGCGAGCGCCGTCGCGTCGCGCTGTGCCGTCTGCTTCTGGAAGCTCCCGACCTGCTGCTTCTGGACGAGCCCACCAACCACTTGGATGCCGAATCCGTGCTGTGGTTGGAGCAATTCCTCAAGACCTACGAGGGCGCCGTGCTTGCGGTAACCCATGACCGTTACTTCCTGGATAACGTTGCCGAATGGATCTGCGAAGTCGACCGCGGCCAGCTGTTTCCCTACAAGGGCAACTATTCCACCTACCTGGAAACCAAAGCGGCGCGCATCGCCAGCCAGGGCCAGGCTCAGGCTAAACTGGCCAAGCGCATGGAGCGCGAGTTGGAATGGGTGCGCAGTTCCCCGAAGGCCCGTCAGGCCAAGAACCGCGCCCGTCTGGAGCGCTACGAGCAGATGGTTGCCGAGGCATCCCGCAACAAGAAGCTGGACTTTACCGAAATCCGCATTCCCGTGGGACCGCGCCTGGGTAACAAGGTCCTGGTGGCCGAACATCTGCATAAGGAATTCGATGGCCGCGTGCTCATCGACGACCTGTCTTTCACCCTGCCTCCCAACGGCATCGTGGGCGTGATCGGCCCCAATGGCGTGGGTAAGACCACCCTGTTCAAGACCATCGTGGGCCTGGAACCCCTGGATGGCGGCACGCTGGAAATCGGCGAGTCCGTGCGCATTTCCTACGTAGACCAGAACCGCGAGGGCATCGACCCCGACAAGAAGCTGTGGGAAGTGGTTTCCGGTGGTACCGACTACATGATGGTGGGGGAGACCGAAATCCCCAGCCGCGCATACGTTGCCGCGTTCGGTTTCAAGGGCTCCGACCAGCAGAAGCCCGCAGGCGTGCTCTCCGGCGGCGAACGCAACAGGCTGAACCTGGCGCTGACCTTGAAACAGGGCGGCAACCTGCTGCTTCTGGACGAGCCTACTAACGACCTGGACGTAGAAACCCTGTCCAGTCTGGAAGCGGCGCTGCTGGACTTCCCGGGTTGCTCCGTGGTGGTAAGCCACGACCGAATGTTCTTGGACCGCATCGCCACTCATATCCTGGCGTGGGAGGGTACCGACGAGAATCCCGGCAACTGGTATTGGTACGAAGGTAACTTCGAGTCCTACCAGAAGGACAGGGAAGCCCGCCTGGGCAAGGAGGCGGCAAAGCCGCACAGGCTCCATCGCAAGCTGACCCGCTACTAGTTCCCCGTCGCATCCGCTATCGGCCCGGCTTGAAGCCGGGCCGATTTTCGCGGCCTGCAGCCCTGCCGTCTTGCATAAGGCAGGCCCAGCTGCCTGCATGCTTTTGGTCATTCCCGATAAAGCGTCTGCTTGAATGCCCCTTTCACCCGCTTGGGTGGCATCGTCCTTATGCCAGGATTCCCCATCGCCCCTCCCTGCCAGGTAACGCTTTGGCGATTTTCGTTGAAATTCCAGTCCGTAAGCCATACGCTAAGATGTACGCGCTTGTTCGGTTGCGGGCAGGTGGGCTCATCCGATATCGATTTAGGTGGTTCGAATGCCGAAAGATAATTACACGCTTGCGAAGGTCTGTTATTTCATCACCGCGATGTTCGCGGGATTCGCTGCTTTTGCCAATTTCAGGTCCAGCAGGATGGTGCTGGCGGTTGTTTGGGTAATCCTCTGCGCGGTCTTTCTGTTTGCGGCCTATAAGATGAAGGTCAACGGTCAGAAGGCAAAGGAAATCGGCATGGTCGACAACTCCAAGGGAGCCCGCAAGGAAGCAAAGCAGCGCAAGGCCGCGTTGCGCGCCGCGGAGCTGGAAACCGCCAAGGACCAGATTGCCAGCCCTGCAGCGGGTGACGGTAACATCGCCTCTGCTGTAAGCGCCAGCTTGTATTCTTCCAAGGGAGGCAAGAAGAAGCAGTCTGCAGACACTGCCGATAACGGGCAGGGGGCAGGGGATCGGGCCCAGTTCGCTGACGAGGCAGCAGACCCTGCGGAAAAGGAATAGGCCGGGTGAACAGCCGGCAGGCTATCGAAAAGCAGACCCGGAGTCCTAATGCGGATTCCGGGTCTTTTCATGGGTTCGCGGTTCTACGCCGGGAAGGGGGCGATGCATCGAATGGAGCATGATTTCCATTACCTGTATGTTGTCGAATGCGTCGATGGCAGCCTCTATACCGGTTATGCCGTCGATGTGCCCGCCCGGGTTGCCGCGCACAACACCGGGAAGGGCGCCAAGTATACGAGGGCACGTCGCCCCGTGAAGCTGCTGGCCCAAGCCCGCTTCGATAGCAAGAGCCGTGCGATGAGTGCCGAATACCGTTTCAAAAGGCTTTCGCGCGACCAGAAGGATGCGCTTTTGGCCCGTGCGGCAAACGAGCCCTTCGAGCGGGTTCTGGAGCGCCTGCTCCCCGGTTTGAAGGGCTCGTTTGATTCTGATTAGACGGTCTCGTACTGGGGACCGGTTTGGGAATTTGCCCTGGTATCCACCCTGGTGCTGATGCCGTTCACGGTCACGCGCGAGTTGGGTGGAACGCTTTCGGTGACGAAGGTGGAACCTGCGATGACCGATCCTTCGCCTACCACGGTCTCGCCGCCCAGGACGCTTGCGTTGGAATAGATGGTCACGTTGTCGCCGATGGTGGGGTGGCGCTTGGTTCCCTTCAGGCTCTGTCCCTTGCGCAGGGAGAGTGCGCCTAAGGTGACACCCTGGTAGACCTTCACATGCTCGCCAATCACGCAGGTTTCGCCGATGACCACACCGGTTGCGTGGTCGATGAAGAAATAGTCTCCGATGGTTGCTCCCGCATTGATGTCCACGCCGGTCTTGGTGTGGGCGTATTCGGTCATGATGCGGGGAATCAGCGGTACGTTGTGCTCGTAGAACACGTGCGCGATCCTATGGACGAAAATCGCGAAGAATCCAGGGTAGGAGTAGATGATCTCTTCCTTGCTGCCGGCAGCGGGGTCGCCGTCGAAGGCCGCCTGCACGTCCTTGAACAGCCTGCGCTGCAGCTCGGGCAGCTGATAGAAGAAGTCGGAGCAGATGCTGCTGGTTTCTTCCTCGATCTGCTCGATGGGCTTGCTTGCGCCGTCGCGGAACAGCAGGGCTTCACGCACCTGCGGGTGCATGCGCTGCTCGATGCGGGTGAGGGTTTCGCCGATGAAGTAATGCGGGCCCGCACCGCAGGGTGCCTCGGTGCCGAAATAGCGGGGGAAGAGCACTCGCTGCAAATCCTTGAGCATCTCGATGATTTCCGCCCTGCTGGGGAAATGGCGGTTGGGGTCATCGAATGCCAGGAACTCCTCGTTGTAGTTCTGGGCAATCTCCTCGATGATGTCGCCGATCTTTTCGTTGAACACTTTCTGCGTGCCTTTCTATTCCTAGCACTACCAGGAAAGCAGCTCGTAGCCGTCCTCGGTAACCAGGACCTGGACTTCCCACTGGGCGGTGTCCTTGCCGTCTGCGGTGACGACGGTCCAGCCGTTAGGATGGCTCATGTCGATTTCCTGGGTGCCTGCATTGATCATAGGTTCGATGGTGAATACCATGCCGGGGACCATCACCATGCCGGTGTTGGGCTCGCTCACATGGGATACGAAGGGGTCTTCGTGGAAGTCGAAGCCGATGCCATGGCCGCCGAACTCGCGCACGACGCTGTAACCATGGGCTTCGGCATGCTGCTTGACCGCAGCGCCCACGTTGCCCAGAAGCTTCCAGGGCTTGACCTGCTCGAGGCCCTTCAGCATGGCCTCGCGGGTAACCTGAACCAGCTTCTTCCTTTCCTCGGATACCTCGCCGATGCAGAACATGCGGCTGGAGTCTGAATAGTAGCCGTCAAGGATGGTGGAGCAGTCCACGTTGACGATGTCGCCTTCCTTCAGGACGTCGTCCTTGGAGGGGATGCCGTGGCAGACCACTTCGTTGATACTGGTGCAGACGCTCTTGGGATAGCCTTCGTAGCCCAGGTCGGCGGGGGTGCCGCCGTGCTCGATGGTGTAGTCGTATACCCACTGGTCGATCTGCTCGGTGGTGACGCCGGGGCCGATGTGCTCGGCAACATAATCCAGGATGCCGATGTTGATTTCGGCACTGCGCTTGATGCCCTCGATGTCGTGCGGGCCCTTCAGCGTGTCATGGTAGGGCAGCAGGAATCCCTGCTCGTAGAGCTCTTCCATGTGCACGTCGAAGGCTGCGTGGCACTTCTTGTATTTCTTGCCGCTTCCACACCAACAGGCGTCGTTGCGGCCGAGTCTGGGTTTATCCCAATACATGGCGATCCTTTCGCAAAATGGCTTGCTTGATTCTTCTCGCGGAACATGATAATGCCCCAGACTGTGCGGGGCGGATGGTTTTTATTCGCAGATGTGGCTCATTCCCTGTTCCAACATGGTGTAGACATGGGCGTCTGCGAGGGAGTAGATGACATTCTTGCCATCTCGTTGGAATTTCACCAGGCGGGCCTGCTTCAGGATGCGCAGCTGGTGGGATGCGGCGCTCTGCGATGCCCCGATTGCAGCGGCGATGTCGGCGACGCAACGCTCGGTGTTCATGAGCGAGTAGAGGATCTTGATCCTGGTGGTATCGGAGAAGACCTTGAACAGGTCGGCAAGGTCGTACAGGATCTCCTCATCGGGGATCTCGAGCGTATCGATTTCTGCGTGCGGCAGATGGCAGCTGCAGGCGTGCCCTTCGGCAGCCGCGTTTGCTGCGGGATTGCCGTCTGCTGGTTGCTGGATTCCTGGTTTCTTCGCATCTTCCATGAGCGTCCTCCATTCGTGTCCAAAGGCGATTCTCTCACATCCGATGGGCTTTCCGGTTCAATGGTGCCGTTTCGGCGAAAAGCTTCGAATGGCTGGGAAAGAATAAGCGTTTTCCTATGCGATTCATTATGAATAACGCGTTAATACGCCCTCATGCAGAGGGGGGAAGGCAGATTTCTCGAGGATACTTGCATGCAGGATAATCGAGCGGCTGTATTCGGGCTGCTTGCTCCGTATCTTGGAATGCGGTTCACCGCAGCGGCGATCTTCTTGGTCGGGACCGCGTGTTTTGCGCGGACGCTGCTGGAAAGTATGAAAGGTGAAAGAAATGGAAAAGATCCGCGTAGGCATCCTGGGCTACGGCAACCTGGGCCGTGGTGTGGAAATGGCGATTACCCAGAATCCCGACATGGAACTGGTCGGCGTGTTCACCCGCCGCAACCCCGAAGACCTTCAGATTGCAACCGAGGGCGTTCCCGTTCGCTCCGCTGCCGATTTGGACGCTGGCGTTGACGGCATCGATGTCCTGATCCTGTGCGGCGGCAGCGCGACCGACCTGCCCAAGATGACCCCCGCATATGCAGGCAAGTACAACGTGGTCGACAGCTTCGATAACCACGCGAACATCCCCGCTCACTTCGCTGCCGTTGATGCGGCTGCAGGCGAAGGCGGTAAGCTGGCGCTGATCAGCTGCGGTTGGGACCCGGGCCTGTTCAGCCTGAACCGCATGATGGGCAACTGCTTCCTGCCTGATGGCACCGACTACACCTTCTGGGGCAAGGGCGTAAGCCAGGGTCATTCCGATGCGATCCGCCGCATTCCCGGCGTCGCCGATGCGAAGCAGTACACCATTCCCGTCGATGCCGCAATCGAGGCTGTGCGTGCCGGCGAGGATCCCGAGCTCACCACCCGCCAGAAGCATCTGCGCGAGTGCTGGGTGGTTCTGGAGGAAGGTGCCGATGCCGATGCCGTGCGCGAGGCTATCGTCACCATGCCCAACTACTTCGAGCCCTATGACACCACCGTTAACTTCATTTCCCAGGAAGAACTGAACCGCGACCATGCGGCAATGCCCCACGGCGGCTTCGTGATGCGTTCCGGAAAGAGTGCATGCGGAAACCGCTTCCTGATCGAGTATGCGTTGAAGCTGGATTCCAACCCCCAGTTCACCGCGCTCGTGTTGGTCGCGTACGCCCGCGCAGTCGCACGCCTGGCCCAGGAAGGCCAGAAGGGTGCCCGTACCGTATTCGATGTTGCCCCCGGCTATCTGAGCCCCCGCACTGCAGACGACCTGAGGAGCAATTTCCTGTAAGGAATCCTCTCCCGATAATCGATGCACTGGCAAGGACCTGCGAGTTTTCGCAGGTCCTTCCTGTGCTTCGGCAGAAGAGGCGCGTGTTTCGTGCTTTAGGCAGCTTGTCCGATAGATTATCGCGGAAAGAAATTTCCCAGAACCGATCTTCGCGGGTCCTTGTTTCTATTCGGGGAAGAAGGTAACCTAGCAAGCAGAGGGTTGAAACGCCCGCGGATTGCCGTGGTCGCGTTTCGCCCTACTTTTATAGTCTTTTTCGAATAGGAGGTGCTTTTCATGAATCTGTCGAAACCGAATCGAGGGGTTATCCTGACCGCGGCAGCCGTTACTTGCAGCTTTTGCGGCGCAATCTACATGTGGAGCATCTTCACTAATCCCATGATTGCCGAGCATGGTTGGAATGTTCAGGAGATTTCGCTTGCCTATTCCATCTTCCTGCTGATGAGCATGGTTTCGGGTTTTTTGTGCGGCAAGGTGCAGGATAAGATCGATACGCGTGCCCTTATGTTGATTGCCGGTTTGCTGGAATCGGTCGGTTGGGGCATGACGGGTTTCGCGAGCAGCATCCCCATGCTGTACTTTACCTTCGGTATTATCGGCGGCTTTGGCGACGGTATCGTGTACAACCTTTCCGTGAGCGTTGCTACTCAGTGGTATCCCGATAAGCCCGGTTTTGCAAGCGGCATCTGCACGGGCTGCGTTGCCTTGAGTGCATTGCTGTTCGCGCCGTTGGGTCAGCTGTTCATCAGCCATTTCGGGGCATCGGGTTCCTTCAAGCTGTGCGGCATCATCTTCTTCGCGTTCTTCTTCGTCTTTTCGTGGTTCTTGCGTATGCCGCCTGTTGTCTTTGTGGGCGACGAGGATGCGCAGGTTCGGATAGGCGAAGCTGCCGAAGAGCATGCGGGAGCCGAAGCGGCTCAGCAGAAACCCAGGGATTTCACCACTCTTCAGATGGTGCGTCAGCCTTTGTTCTGGATCATCTGGGTGGGCGTGCTTTTGGCGTCTACGTCGGGTCTGATGGTCACGGCGCATACTTCGGGAATCGGCCAGCTGTTGGTGGGCATGACCGCGGCCCAGGGCGCCCTGATGGTGGGCGTGTTCGCGGTGGGCAATTTCGCAGGACGTTTCGTGAGCGGAAATCTTGCCGACCGCATCGGATGCGCCAATACCCTCATGCTGCTGATGCTGTGCACGGCAGTGGAGATGCTGTTCTTCTATGCGGGGGCATCAAGCTTCACCTCGTTCATGGTGCAGACCTGCATTCTGGGCTTCTTCTTCGGAGGCGTGATGAGCAACTTGCCACTACTGTGCTCTACGTATTTCGGCTTCAAGCATTTCGGGGGCAATTACGCGATCTCGTATTCGGGGTATACCGTCTCCGCGCTGGTCGGCCCTATGATCGCCGCTTTCGTGCTTGCGAATACCGGCGGCTATGATGCGGCGTTCTATATCGCCGGCGGTCTTTCCTTGCTGGCGTTTGCGGCATTCCTGCTGGTCAGGTTGATTCCCGAGCGCCTGCGCGGACGTTTCGCGGTAGCGGATTAGCTTCGCGCGCTCATTCGCCCTGGGAAAGCTTCGGAAGGAGGCATCATGGGAATCCGTGAGAGCTTGGATATCGGCGCCTATCTGGTTGCCGGACCCGAAAACTGCAAGGGCAGGCTGTTCGGCAAAGTGGTGAGGCAGGCGGTCGATGCGGGTTTTACCTGCGTGCAGGTTCGCGCGAAGGATTGCAGCGCGCGCCAGATGATGGATTGCGTGCGCGAAGCGGAACAGGCCATCGCCTCTGCCGGCAAGCAGGATCGCGTAGCGCTTTTGGTGAATGACCGGCTCGATGTGGCCTTGGCCTGCCGTGATGCGGGAATGAAGGTGGACGGGATCCATGTGGGCCAGACCGACATCCCCGTCGAGGTGTGCCGTCGCTACCTGGGTTCCGATGCGATCGTGGGGCTTTCGGCGGGCGTGCGCCAGATGATCGATTACGTAAGGGCCTTCGACGCAAGTTGCGTGGACTACTTCGGAGTGGGACCCCTGCATGAGACCGAGACCAAGAAGGACTTGCAGAAACGGGAAGATGGCAGCGTGATCACGCGCACGATCGACGAACTGGAAGAGCTTGCCCGCATCACCCCGGTTCCCGTGGTCGTGGGCGGGGGAGTGAAGCTGCCCGATATCTCCGTCATCAAGGCGACGGGCCTCCACGGCTTTTTCGTGGTGTCTGCGGTTTGCGGTGCCCAAGACCCCTATTCGGCAGCGCGCGAGCTGGTCGATGCGTGGGGTGAAGCCTAGCGCTTGCCGTGCCTTCAGGTGTCTGGAGAGCTTTCTACTGGAGAGTGCGCGAGTAATATTCGGTATCGAGAGAGGGTCGGGCAGCCGGCCCTCTCTTTTTCGTGGGGAAAGATTTGCCGGTATCCGCATCCGTCTTCTTCACCGTTCGATCGATGGGAAGACAAATGGTGGGAAGCTTGCAGGGGGCTGGGGTTCTAGAAAAGAAGAAGGGAGGCCAACCGGCCTCCCTTCTGCTCGGAATCGAAAATCAGATTGAAAACGTCACCGAACCCTTATGCGAGCTTGCGCTTGCGGTATGCCATGAAGGCAACGGCTGCTGCAACCGCTGCTGCACCGCCGAAGCAGAGGCCTGCGAGAGGCAGGTTCTGGTTGTCGCCAGTCAGCGGCATGGTGGTGCTTGCGGACTTGCTCTTGCCCGGAGCGTCCTTGACGTTCAGCGCTGCGATGCCGTCGTTATTGGTGGCCAGAGGAACAACGGCGCTGCCGCCCTGGTCGATCTTCACGCTCGCCTTGCCGTTTTCTTCAACGAAGTTGATGTTGATGGGCTTTTCGATGCCGTATCCATCAGGAGCCTTGGTTTCGTTCAGGACGTAAGTGGTGTCCTTCCTGAGGCCGTCGATTACCATTCCGGATTCGCCGGAGGTCCAGGATCCGATCACGTTGCCGCTCTTGTCCTTAAGGACGAATTCAGCACCCTTCAGGCAGGTGCCATCTTCGGCGCTGACCTTGGATACCACGATGCTGAAGGTCTTGCTTTCGTCCTTTTCCTCGTCATCCTTGCTGGCGTCGATGCTCTTGGTGCGGTCGATGGGGATGTCCTGGGCCCAGATGGCGTAGACGGTCATGTCCTTGTTGACGGGAGTGTATCCGGGAATGAAGGTCTCTTCGTCTTCAGTGACCCAGCGCTCGAAGATCCAGCCTTTTTCGGTGGGGTTATCGAATGCAGGAACGCAAGACCCCTTGGTGACGGGAATGGTGTTCATTGCAATGGAACCATGACCGTTCAAGACGAACGTCACTGTGAACTGTTTTGCCTCATCGTTTGACGTGGAATTGGAAGTGTTGGTGTTGCTGGAGTTTCCGTTGCCATTGTCCTGCTTGACGGGCTCAAATACCGGGTCGGCGGTGATATTGCTGGTGACGATAGTGCTATCGGTCAGTTCCTCGCCGGTCTCCTTGATAGTCCACTTGCCAGTGAAGGTATAGCGTTCCTTTGTGGGATTGAAGTCCTTGATGGATACGGTTTCATCGCTGGCGGTGTCGAGCTTACCTGTATTAAAGGCTTTTCCGTCTTCAACATAAACGATGTAGCTGCCACTTGGTGCATTCTCATCGATGAGGGTTACTGTCGATGCGAAAACGGGGCTTGCGAAGGTCTCTTCTTCGATGATGGTGTTATCGGTGATGAACTCGCCGGGCTTTCCGTTGATTTCCCAGCCGACGAAGACCTTGTCGTCCATGGCCGGTTCGAAGTCTGCGATGGATACGGTTTCAGTGCCGCCGATTTCGAGCGTGCCGGTATTGAAGGCCTTGCCTGCCTCGACGTAGATAACATGGTTGTTAGCGGAGTTGTCGTCATCGATGAGGGAAACCTTCAGCGGTTCGGATTCGGTGTCCAGATCAACGTCGGCGTCTCCGTCTTTCTTATCGACGGGGGTGATGGTGATTCCGTTGTCGGATTCGTCGCCATCTGCACCTTCATCGCTTGCATCTGTGGCATCGTCTTCGCTCGTGAAGGTGATGTCCGATTCGCTGTCATCGGCATCATCCTTGGAGGCGTCGGCTGCATCGGAACTGCTGCCTGCATCCTTGGAAGAGTCGCTTGCGCTTGAGTTGTCGGCTTCCTTCTTTTCTTCGGGGCCGTAGATGGTGAGCTTGCTGACCTTGGTGCAGTTGTCCAAGGTGAAGGTGACAGTGTCATCGGCTTCGAGCATCTTGCCGGGGATGTCCTTGGTAACTTCCTTGCCGTCTGCGTCGATGACCACCTTCACGGCATCGGTATCTTCATCGGCGGTGATTTCGATGGTCACCGTGGATGCTGCGCTTTTTGCACTGGAGCTGGAAGAGCTGCTGGAGCTTTCCTTGGAGCTGGTGCCCTCTTCGTCTGCATCCGCTTCGTCGGCAGGATCGCTGGCATCGGCTTCTACGGTGTCGGCTTCGTCTTCCTCTGCGAAGATGTCGACGGTGATGCCATCGGTGGTCTTGGTGAAGGGAAGGCTCGAAATGCTTCCGCTCGTGAAAATGGTCTTACCCGATTCTTCCGCCCATGCGCTCTGTTGGGCACCGGTGCAGAAGAGGGTGCAGATGCCGGCGATAATAGCCAGCATGGCTGCGAGAATCGCGATACGCGATCTACGCAGTCCTCGCACTGTAGTATTCATACACTCCTCCGTTCCCTGTCTTGCAGGAATCTAACAGCTTTCTGATTCTACCATTCCTGTATGGAGGGAAGGGGTTCGCGCGGATGCGCATTGGGAGCTTTTGCGGCTACTGGGCGGAGCGGATGCGATTCGGGGAATTCGATACGGTGGTTCTTCGCGTCTGAGGGATAAACCCTATCCAGGAAACGAAACGGCTCCCGGAAATCCGGGAGCCGAAAGCAGTGTTGCGGGCTCGGTTGTGTGCGCGAAGTATGAACCGAAGGTCTTACAACGCCTGGCGCTTGCGATATGCGGTTGCCGCGATGCCGCCAGCAACCAGTGCTGCAGCGCCGAAGCAGAGGGAAGCCAGAGGCATGTTCTGGTTGTCACCGGTCTTGGGGGCGGTGGTGCTGGTGCCCTGCAGGGCGGTGCCGCTCAAGTCCTTGACGTTCAGGGCTGCATTGCCGTCGTTGTTGACGGGCAGTGCCACGGCCCTGCCGCCCTGGTCGATCTTGACTGCTGCCTTACCATCGTCGGTGCTGAAGTTGATGTTGATGGCTTTTTCGCGGTTGTAGCCGGTGGGCGCCTTGGTTTCGGTCAGCACGTAGGAGGTGCCGCGGTCGAGCGTGTATGTCCTGCTCGTGCTGTCGCTGGTCCAGCTGTCCACGACATCGCCGGCCTTGTCTGCCAGGGTGAATTCTGCACCGGACAGGGCCTTGCCGGTCTTCGCATCGGTCTTGCTGATCACGATGGTGAAGTCGGTGGGGGTACTTTCGGTAGGCTTGGTTGCGTTGGAGCCGTTGCCGTTACCGCCGTTGCCGGGCTTATCGGCAGGATTGTCGGACGGATTGTCGGGGGTGTCGGGATCAGGCTTGGGTTCGGCCTTCTTTTCCCACTGGGCGTACAGGGTGGTGTCCTGGTCGGCATTCTTCTTAGGATCGAAGGCCTGCTTGCCTTCCTTGTCGTAGGTCCAACCCTTGAAGGTGTAGCCTTCAGCGGTGGGGTTGTCGATAAGGGTGATGGGCTTGCCCTTTTCGGTGGGGTTGGTCACGTTGTCGCCGTGGCCGTTCATGTCAAAGGTGACGCTCACCATTTCGATGGGGGGAGTGGAGGGAGTTTTCCAAACGGCCGAGAAGGTGACGTTTTCTTCAGCGGTATATTCACCGATGAAGGGTTCGGCTCCTTCGGAGCCCTTCAGAATCCATCCTTCGAATTCATAGTCGCCATCGGTTCCGAGGTCGGGAAGTTCGACGACCTGGCCTTTGTTCACGGTCATGGCTTCAGGCGTAGTTCCGAATTCGGATTCAAAAGCGATGGTGACCTGCTCTGCCGGTTCGGGCTCAGGTTCATTTTCGGTCCAGCTGGCAACCAGGATAGCGTTTTCATTGAATACAGTTCCGCTTTGGAATTCCATGCCATCCAAGAACCAGCCATTGAAGGTCCATCCTTCTTCTTCCATGGGGGGCAGGTCGGTAGCATTCAGCGCGGCGCCCTTTTCGATTACCTTGTCTTCAGGTTCGACACCATGTCCGTTGCGGTCGAAGTCGATGGTGACGGTTTCAGGCTGGGGGGCGGGCGTCAGAATGAGTATTGCGCTCCTGAAGCCGGTCGTGGCGACTGAGCCCTCGATTTCAGCAGTTGCGGTGCCACCAGCTCCGATTTCATCTCCGAATGATGCGGTCATTTCGATGCCCTTAACTGTATTCAGATAGAGGGTGGATGCGGGAATCGGTTCGCCGGTCAGGTTGGTAATGGTGGCTTTGCAAGTCGCTTCGCCTTCGCCAGGCCAGGAAATATCAAGCCTCATCTTTCCATTGTCGCTGTTACGCGTTGTGTTGAGGTCGGCCCATGTGTCGATAACCTCTTCATCGTCCGCCCAAGCATTATCCTGGACGCCGGAGAAAGAGAAGGCGCAAATGCCTACGATGGCTGCCAGCGCGAGGGCGATGATTGCCAAGCGCGAAGTCAGCAACTCTTTTACAGGTGTCTTCATTGCATCCTCCAATTCAGGGCGCAGTCGCCCTATGACAATACTGCCACCATACTAGCACAGGCGCCCTTGATTCTCTGCAGGGCGCGGTTTCGTTCGCGCAAAGCGTTACCGTTGGGCGAGTACCGGACTCTCGCTTGATTTCCGTAAGACCGAGGGGCTTCCCGTCTAGATCCCGGCTTTCTCGAGGCGCTTCGTCTATCACCTAGGACGAAGCGCTTCCTTAGACGCCACGAGCGCAATGGGGCAGAATTTTCAGCCATTCGAAAATGTAAGATTTGAAAAACCAATAAAAAGGCGTATCATATACGAGTTTATACGCATCATATTATTGCATGAACACGTGAATAGTCCTTCAGAAAAGGAGCTTGCATGCGCCAGGACAAACTGCTTTCCCTATCCTTTGCCGCGATAATGTTCGCAGGCGGCCTCTACTGCCTTCTGGCACCCGGTTTGGCTATCGAGACCATCGCCATGATCACGGGTCTGGGTCTGGTTTTCTACGGCTTGGGCCACCTGTTCGTGTGGATGTCCCGCCTTGGCTTGGGTATTTCCGACTACTGGCTTCTAGCATGCTCCATCATCGCCCTGATCGGCGGTGCTGTTCTGTGGGGTTCCGGTATGGCGCATAAGGCCTTCGAACTGATGCTGGTTTATGTTTTCTCCGCTTGGCTGATCATTTGCGGCCTTCTGAGCATCATGCATGCACTCGGCCTGCGCAAGATGCACGTAACCTACAACACCAAGACCTTGGGTACCCATTGGCCCCTGCTGGCCGGAGCTGGCATCTTGCTGGGCGCCGCAGGTGTCTTCTTCATCTTTGCCCCTCAGGCGGCCCTGGGCGGATTCGCCGTTATGCTGGGCGCCGGTCTGATCGTGGGCGCACTTGCCTCCGTTGCGAACGTCTTCGCCGAATAGGTTTGCCGACGAGTAGACGGGTAGGTTTGCATGGGTTTGCTGGTTACATTCCTTCTGGGGGTATTCGTTTTGCTGGGCGCCTTGCTTGCCGGCTTGGCGAAGAATGGCGCACGTATCAGCGACATCTCCATCGCCGTTGCCTTGGGCGCCATGGTTACGCTGCTTGCCGAAGACCTGGTTCCCGAAGCCCTGGAGATCGCACAGGAAAGCGGATGGGTCCTGGTCGTCACGGCGGCGCTGCTGGGCATCTTCATCTTGCTGGCATTGGACAAGTTCTTGCCCGAACCCCATCATGGCAAGGAGCGCGCCGTCCATGGCGATAGCACGCTGCACATTTCCATTGCCGCGACCATCGCGCTCGTGGCGCATAACCTGGTCGAGGGCATGTCGGTATACAGCCTTTCCAGCCAGTCCCTTTCCATGGCTATCGTGCTTGCCGCAGGCGTGGGTTTGCACAACATCCCCATGGGCATGATCGTGTATGCGGGTGTGCGCAACGAAAAGCCCGCCCACAGGGTTGCGGTGCTCGCCTGTGCCGCCCTGTCCACGTTCTTGGGCGGTCTTGTCATGTTCGCTTTGGGCGATGCGGTGAATGAGATGCTGGTGCAGGCGATGATCTGCATGACGATCGGCTTGCTGCTGTTCATCGTCTTCGGCGAGCTTATCCCGCACGTGGCCCATTCCCACCATAAGGGCCTGGCGTTAATCTTCGTGCTAATCGGCGTGGCGGCCGTTGTGGTGAGCGGCATGCTGGAAGGCCTGGTGTAGCACGTCGCGCGGTTTGCCGGGCGGTTTCCGCTGGGGCGGATTCTCCTGCGAGGCCTGCATTGGGTTTTTGCAGGCGTCCATGAAAGCAATCGGCAGGGGCGAATGGGTCCCTGCCGATTTTCATTTTCCAGGGTGTTTGCCTTCGGGCTCGCGATGCCGAAGGCGCAAGGGATACGTTATCCCAGCCGTGCGATCTTACAGACGAAGAAGCCCTCGTATCGCATCGTGGGCATGACGGTCACCGCCCCGTCGAGGGGGCGGGGAAGCTGCGGGATTTCCGAAAGCCCGGGCAGCTTGATGGGTTTAACCTGGTAGGAGCCCATTTTCGAAGCAGCCTGCAGCGCCGCTTCTACCTGTTTCTCGTTCTCTTCCGAAAAGATGGAGCAGGTGGAATACACCAGGGTGCCGCCTGGCTTGAGCAGCTCCAGTCCCTTCGCCAGCAGGGCCCGCTGGGATTTGCGCACCTTCGAAAGGAGCGCCGGTGTGAAGCGCTTGTGCGCTTTGGGGTCGCCTGCGTGCAGCGTTCCCGATCCGGTGCAGGGCGCATCGATGAGGATCTTGTCGAAGCGGAAGAATTCGCTCAGGCGCCGGGCGTCTTCCTGCATCACGGAGACGCCGTTGGCCCCTTGCCTGTCCAGGTTATAGCGCAGCTTTTCTGCGCGCGGTCCGTTCATCTCGCAGGCCGTGATGTGGGCCGATCCACCCGAAAGCGCTGCCATCTGGGTGGTTTTCCCTCCGGGGGCTGCGCACATGTCCAGGATATCTTCCCCAGCCTTGGGCTCCATCACCAATGCGGGAATCATGGATGAAAGGCTTTGCAGGTACAGCTTGCCTTCCTTGTAGGCGTCGAGGGGCCAGATCTGGTTCTCGCGTGCCTGGGGGACGAGGAAGGCGTCTTCATACCAGGAAAGGCGCTCGAAGGCGATGCCCGCTTCTGCCAGTTGGGCGGCGATTTCTTCCCTGTCTGCCTTCAGCGTGTTCGCACGCAGGCTCACCATGCGTGCGGGAACGCTTCCTTCCATGATCAGTTGCGCCTGGTCTGCGGGATACAGCTCTGCGATTTTCTGCTGGAAGAATTCGGGAAGGTCGATCTGCGTTTGGGTCATTCCTGCTCCGTTTTCGCGTAGGTCTTCGGTATGTTCTCCGAAGATATGATAGGGCATGGCGCGCATTCGCACGGGTAGCGCACGCCTAGAATTCTGCTTCGATGGGGTCGCTTACGGACACCTGCTCTTTACCGCGTTCGAGCTCGGTCAGCTGGGTCAAGAAGGGCTGCTGGGTGCCGTCGAGCATGCGAAGGGTCAGGGTGACGGCATCGTCGTAGGCCGTACCCATCACCTTCGCGCCGGTTTCTTGGGCAAGGCGCATGAGGGGTTCGTAATTCGAATACTGGGTGCGGACTTTGATGTCGACGCATTGCGATACCACTACCTGCTCCGAGGCGGAAATGCCGGCCTGGGTGGCTTGGGTGTAGGCGCGCACCAGTCCGCCGGTGCCCAACAGGATCCCGCCGAAGTACCTGGTCACCACCACTGCGATGTCGGTGAGACCTGCGTGCTGGATGACTTCGAGCGTGGGCAGCCCCGCGGTTTTCTGCGGTTCGCCGTCATCGGAATACCTCACACGTCCTAAAGAACCCGCACCGCCTTCGCGCAACACGTAGGCGTAGACGTTGTGCCTTGCCATGCGGTGCTCGGTGCGGATCTCCTCTAAGAAGGCCAGGGCCTCTTCCTCGGTTTCCACATGGGCAACGTTCGCGATGAAGCGGCTTTTCTTCTCCTCGATTTCTGCGCATGCCCGCCCGTGGACGGTGGTGTAAGAGCTCATTCTTGCGATCCTTGTGCTTGCTGGGTTTCGGTGACGCAAAATGGTAGCGCATCTTTGCGTGGATTGCGGGCATCTGGGAATCGGGTAGGATAATCTGCTGGCTTTTTGTCGTATGATTGCCAAGGTAGGCATGTTTCCTGTCGATTCGGCAGATGCAAAAGGAGATTCCCCATGACCGAGCTTTCCCGTCGAGATTTCCTGAAGGCAGCCGCGGCAAGCGGCTTGGCTGCTGGTATGGCATTGTGCGGCTTCGGATTGACCGGTTGCGGAAACGGTGGGGAAGAAGGCGAGGGTGTAAGCGGCAAGCAGTCTGCGACCGCGAAGGGCAAGAACGGTGACGTGACCGTGACCGTGACCGTCCAAGACGGGAAGATTACCGCAGTGGATATTTCGGCACCCAACGAGATCCCCAATATCGGCGGCCTTGCCATCGAGGAGCTGCCCCAGCAGATCATCTCGGCTCAAAGCTTCGAAGTGGACGGCGTTGCAGGCGCAACGGTGACCAGCGATGCGATCAAGAAGGCCGGCCAAGAAGCATACGACCAGATCGTGAAGTAGCCGCCCTTGTTGCAAGCAGGACATAATCCGCGGGAAAAGAAAAGCGTGCTCCAGGGCATACACAACAGGGACTTCCAGGGAACCCTTCCCTTCCCGTGCTGCAGGTTTTTCGCATTCGATACCCGAAACGTCATCTGCGTGGATGCAGATGACGTCGTATTGGAACGTGCGCGGGAAGAAGCCCTGCGGATCCATGATGCCTTCAATCGTTTTTCCCCCGAAAGCGAAGTTTCCCGGATGAGCGCAGCTGCGGCTCGAGGCGCGGATGCAGAAATCAGCTGCAGCCCTGACATGATTGCCGTGCTGCAGGTCTGTCTTGCCCTGCACGGGGAAACCGGAGGGGCCTTCGACCCTACGGTCGGATTGTCGGCGTGTGCGAAGCCCGATTTCGGTGGTGATGCCGTTGTTTTCTGCAGGGGCGGTAGGGAGCAATCCGTGTCTACCGGTGGTTTTTCCCATGTGCGCATCAGTAGCGACGGCCTGGTTCGCATTCCCAGGGGCATGGGCTTCGATTTCGGGGGGATTGCGAAGGGCTATGCGGCGGAACGTGCTGTTACGGTGCTTTCCCAGGCGGGGGCGACGCGCGGTTTCGTGAACTTCGGCGGCACCATCGCGGTGCTGGGTCCCGAAGCACCCGATTCGGCCTGGGTTTTCGGCCTGCAGAAGGCAGGTGCGGAATACGGCGGGGATTTCTGCGCGCTCATCGATGCCGCCTGGGGCGCATTTGCGACGAGCGCGGGGTATTTCCGTGATTCTTCGAGCGGCGGTCAGGTCCGAAGCCACATCATCGACCCCCGTACGGGCGTTTCCGTGGACAACGGTGTCGCAGAGGTGACGGTGCATTGCCAGAGCGCAACCCTTGCCGATGCCCTTTCGACTGCGCTGTTTGTGATGGGACCCGCATCCGGCTTGCAGTTTGCGGGCGATCTGGGGGCAGAAGCCCTGTTTTCGATGCGGGATGGGAGCGTGATGGCATCTCCCGGCTTCCCGGCGAAGATACTCGGGGGATGCGAATGAGGCGCCTTTCCTTCATTGCGGGTCCCGAAGAAGACGGGCTCCGGCTGGATCGCGCCCTGCGCGCCCGTTTGGGCGTGAGCACCTCTTCGATCAGACGCGCGAAATACGTGGAAAACGGCATTACCGTGAACGGCTACAGGGCCAGGACCTCCCATGTTCTGGCGCTTGGCGAGGAGGCTTCCATCCTTATCGACGATGCGGCATGGGAAGGGAAGCTTCCTGAAATCGCAGTCCAGCACAGACCGCTCGATGTGGTCTACCAGGACCAGGATATTATCGTGATCGATAAGCCCGCAGGCATGGTGTGCTATCCAGGCCCTGGTCACAGTGCCGATACCCTGGCGAATTATTTGATGGGCTATCTGGAACAGCAGGGCCTTCGCTGCCGCGTCCATGCGGTGAACCGGCTTGATTCCACTACGACGGGGCTGATCGTGTTCGCCCTCAATTCCCACGCCCATTACGTGCTCCAGCAGCAATTGCATACCGGGGCTTTCTGCCGCACCTATCTGGCTATCTGCAAAGGTTCGTTTGCCGAGCCCGAGGGCAGGGTATGCCAGCCCATCGGCTTGCTTGCGGGGAGGGGGGACGGTCCCCGCAATGTCTACGGCATCTGCGAAGACGGCAAGTTCGCAGCTACCCGCTACCAGGTGCTCCGCGAGTTTTCCGTGGAGGGGGAGGGTGTGTGCTCGCTTGTGCGGTTGCAGCTGGAAACGGGCAGGACCCATCAGATACGCATCCATATGGCGCATCTGGGGCATGCCTTGCTGGGGGATCGTACCTACGGCCGGGCGAGCGACGCGATCGGGCGCGCCGCGCTCCATTCGCATCATGCGCGGATAGACCATCCGGTCACGCGTGAGGGGCTTTCCCTTACCGCGGGGCTGCCCGATGATATGCGCGCCTTGGTACCCTACGGAGACGGGGAGCTCGGGTAGGCCTTCTTGATTGCCATCGGTTTATGCTCGGCTCGATTCCGGGCGAGACGGCGGTTGGGGCGATTGCTTTTGGGACTTGGCTGAAGTGCGTGTCGCTTGGGTCGGCTCTCTACGTCCGGGGACGGCATCGGGTCGGCGGTTTTTTCGATTGGGGTTGCATCGCAACCAGAAAGATGGTTGCAATCATCAAGATCAGGCCCATCCAGTCTGCCCATGCGAATGGGGTCTTCAACCACAGGGCGGAGCAGGCGGTGGCGCTGACCGGTTCGATCGCGCCCAGCATGCTTCCGCGTGCGCCGCCGACTATGGAAACGCCCTTCAGGTAGAGCCCGAATGCGGCGAAGGTCCCCACGACGGCGATGATCCCCAGCATGAGCCACCCCGTCGCGTCGAGCGAGGGCAGCCACGCGGACGTCTCGGTCTTCCCTTCCCCCGCAAAACGGACCAGTCGGGATCCGGCCCAGATGAGGGTCGACGAAATGCCGCCGAAGAGCATGGCGATACCCGTGACGGGCAGGCTGTTCCATTTGGCGAAGAGCTTCTTCGGGTACATGACGTACAAGGTAACGGATGCTGCGTTGATCAGGCCCCATACCAAGCCGGCGACTGGGATGGATAGGGTCCCCAGGTCTCCCTTTGTCGCAATGGATAGCGTCGCCAAGAGCGCGCATACCACGCCCAAGGATTCGGTTGGACGGGGGAGTCGGCGCGCGAACACGCAGGCGACGATCATGGTGATCGCCACGCTGAGCGACTGCAGGACGGTTGCGGTTCCTGCGTTCGTGAAACCGATGGTGACGATGTAGGTGACCTGGGCCAGGAATAGGCCGACCGCCCCCATGAATGCGAGCTGCCGAAGCGATTCCCCGTCCTTGAATATCGCCTTCAGTTGATTTCGTTGCGTCAGGATGAGGGTCAGGAGGAATATCAGCCCCGAAACGAGCATGCGGAATGCTGTGATGAACATGGCATCGATCTGGTAGTGGGAGAACAGATACTGGGTGCACGATCCGGAAAAGCCCCACAGGGAAGCCCCTGCGAGGGTGATGCATATCCCGATTGCCGTATTCCCGTTCTTTTCCATTCCATCCTGCCCAGACTCTGCCTGTTTCGCAGGCGTGAATTATCGCATAAGAGATCGCTGCATTCTTACTTAGGGCCTTTTTCGGCCTTGAAACCCATTGTTAACGTCCCGAGCAGGAACGACGGCATTCGTTGGCGTACAATGAAACGGTTTAGTCTGTAAGCCCATCGTAGTAAGAGGTACCGGATCATGGAAAAGAAGGATCTTGATTGGGGCAATCTGGGCTTTGCCTATATGCCTACCAGCTACAGCTATGTATGCGACTATAAGGATGGCGCATGGGAAGAAGGCGGCCTGACCGCCGACCACACCATCACCCTGAGCGAGTGCGCAGGCATCCTGCACTATTGCCAGGAGATCTTCGAGGGTCTGAAGGCTTACACCACCGAAAACGGCGACATCGTCTGCTTCCGTCCCGACCTGAATGCCACCCGTATGGCCGATTCCGCTAAGCGCCTGGTCATGCCCCCGTTCCCCGAGGATAAGTTCGTCGAGGCCGTTAAGATGGTCGTCGAGGCGAACAAGGAATGGGTTCCCCCGTATGGCAGCGGTGCAACCCTGTACGTCCGTCCCTTCATGTTCGCGAGCGGCGAGGTTATCGGCGTGAAGCCTGCGTCCGAATACCAGTTCCGCATCCTGGTTACCCCGGTAGGTCCCTACTTCAAGGGCGGCGATACGGCGATCACCGTTACCATCGCCGACTACGACCGCGCGGCACCGCGAGGAACGGGCAATATCAAGGCCGGCCTGAACTACGCGATGAGCCTGTATCCCTACGAGCAGGCGCATAAGAATGGTTTCGCCGAAAACATCTACCTGGATTCCGCGACCCACACCTACGTCGAGGAAACCGGCGGCGCGAACGTGCTGCTGATCGACAAGAACGGCGCGCTGGTCGTTCCCAAGTCCCCCACCATCCTGCCCTCCATCACCCGTCGCTCCCTCATGGTCGTTGCAAAGGATTATCTGGGCATGGAAGTGATCGAACGCCCTGTGAAGTTCGAGGAGATCACCAACGGCGACTTCGTCGAGTGCGGTCTGTGCGGTACTGCGGCGGTCATCTCTCCTGTAGGCCACATCAAGGCCGAAGGCGTCGACGTCACTTTCCCCGATGGTGCCGAGCATTCCGGTCCCGTCATGGCGAAGCTGCGCCAGACTCTCACCGATATCCAGGCTTGCAAGATCGAAGGACCCGAAGGCTGGGTTTGCAAGATCTGCTAGTTTGCAGGAATATCGATTACGTGGGAAAGCCGGCGTTATGCCGGCTTTCCGTTTTGGGCACCGACACGATGCGAGCTGCGTCGTGAACCGGGTGTTTCGTCCTTCCAGTGCGGTTTTCCCTGGTCGTCGTATAGAGCCGGAGCCGCCTGAAAACCGAAGGCAAGCTATGAAAGATGCATCGAAGGGTCGCGCTGCCTTTCGGCGGCGTGATAGGTAATCTGAAAGGAGCATGCGGCAAGTGGATATCGTGCGGACATTCGGCGGAACCGTCGCCTCCCAGGCGAAGGTGAACCCCGATCGTGCAAGGAAGCTGCTTATGACGGGATGGAGGGCCAAGCAGGCGCAGCTTGCCCTGGCGCCCGATAAGCGGCTTCCCAAGTCGCGCCAATATGCCGGCAGGTTGGCGATGGATACCATCTTGAAGGCGATGTCGCATCCCGACCGTGCTGCCGCGATCAGCATCTTCACTCCGTACGAGCCTTTGGAGGCGGCGGGTATCTTGCCGTATTCCGTCGAGCAGATGTCCTCATTCCTTGCAGGAACCAAATGCGAGGGTGCTTTCTTGGAGACCGCCGGCTTGCATGGCTTCTGCGAGACCATGTGCTCGTATCACAGGACCTTCCTTGGTGCGCTTTCTAGCGGAATCGTTCCCAAACCCCGCTTTGCCGTGTATACAAATCTGGCCTGCGATGGCAACCTGATCACCTTCCCCTTCCTGGAGCAGAAGCTGGGTATTCCCGGATTCTGCATCGATGTTCCCTTCGAGCGCAGCGAGGAGGCAGTCGCCGATGTCGCGCGTCAGATTCGCGAGATGACCGAATTCGTGGGAGATGTGACCGGCAAGCCCGTAGATGAGGACCGTCTCCGCGAAGCGGTTGCCCGCGGCTGCGAATCTGCTACGGCATACAGGGGTTTCCTGGCAAGCTCCCCCGGCAAGCGTCTTCCCTCGGACATGGTGAGCGAGATGTATGCATTCCTGACGAACCACCTGCTCATGGGCACGAAGGAGACCCTCAGGTTCTGCAGGATGCTGGAGCACGAGATGAAGGAAGCGCCCCAGTCGGATGGCGTGCGCCTGATCTGGATGAATACCATGCCCTATTCGCAGCGGCCCGTTATCGATGCCATCAACTGCAACGATCGGGCATTCGTGGTGGCAAGCGACCTTGCGGCCGACCATATGCTCATCGAGGTCGATCCGGGTAAGCCCTACGAGGCGATGGCGCGCAGGATGGTCTATTCCGCTTTCGGGGGCTGCACCCAGGCTCGCATCGACCGCGAACTGCAGCTTGCCCGTATGACCCAGGCGGATGGTGCGGTCTTCTTCGCCCATTGGGGCTGCAAGGCGACTCTTGGGATTTCCACCATGATGAAGAACGCCCTGGAAGAAGCAGGATTGCCCTGCTTGATCCTGGATGGCGACGGTTTGGATGAATCGAACAGGAGCGACGGTCAGGTTGCAACCCGGTTGGGTGCGTTCCTGGAAATGCTCGAAGCCCGTAAGGCGGAAGGGAAGGGTGCACTGTAATGGTCTGCGCGGTTTGCAAATACACCCCGTTCGAGCTGTTCGCGGGTTTCGGCGAGGATGTGCGGGTCTTGGATGGGATGGCTCGCGATTTCGACTTAAGCGACACAGTGTCGCATGTGAATCTGTGCGGCTTCGGGAAAAGCGTGATCCAGGCTTCCCTGGAAGGAAGGGCCCCGCAGCTGGTTTTAGTGAACTGCTGTGATGTGATGCGCCGAAGCTACGAGATCATCGAGGGGTCCGGGTCGGCGGAATTCGTCCACCTGATGGACTTGCCGCATTCTTGCGGACCATGCCAGATCAAGAACCTGGCACGCCAGCTGAAGCGCCTCAAGGACGCCTACGCCCGGTTTTGCGGGAAGCCCTTCAATCTGAAGGCATGCCAGGCGGCGTTCTGCAATCCCGAGCAGCCCGAAGGCGAATACGTTGCCGTGTTGGGCGTGCGAGCGGGCAGGGAAATGCAGCAGATGATCGAGCAGGTTTTCAGCATGCCGGTGCGTAACCTCACTTGTACGGGAAACCGCAGGGTGGTGTTGGACGATCGGGCGCTTGCAACCGATGACGAAGATGAGTTCTTCCTCGAATACGCTCAGGCTCTGCTGGGACAGGTTCCCTGCAGGCGCATGGTGGATCCGTCGGGCAGGCGCGCGTTGCTGGAGGATCCCAACTGCAAGGGGATCGTGTACCACTCCATGAAGTTCTGCGACTTCTACGGGCCCGAATATGCCCAGATCAAGGCGCAGACGGATATCCCTGTCTTGAAGATCGAATCGGATTTCACCTTGCAGAGTAAAGAGCAGTTGCGCACGCGAATCGAGGCGTTTGCAGAGACCTTAGGCGACACGAAAGGCACAGGAATGAGCAACATCAACGAAGGCGGCAGCTATGTGGCGGGCATCGACAGCGGTTCGACCAGCACCGACGTGGTGGTGATGGACCGTGAGGGCGCTATCGTGTCGACGGCGATCATCTCCACGGGCGGCGGTGCCGCGAAAAGCGCCGAAGAGTGCCTTAGCGTTGCGCTTAAGGAAGGCGGAATCGAGCGCGGGGATATCGCGGCCATCGTGACCACGGGCTATGGCAGGGCGTATATCGATGCGGGCAATGATTCCGTGACCGAGATCACCTGCCATGCGAAGGGCGCCCATTACCTGAATCCCCAGGTGCGAACCATCATCGATATCGGCGGGCAGGACAACAAGGTCATCAGGGTCGATGAAAAGGGCAACGTGGTGAACTTCGTCATGAACGACAAGTGCGCCGCGGGCACTGGGCGCTTCTTGGAGATGATGGCGAATGCCCTGGGAATCAGCCTTGGGGAAATGAGCCAGCTGGGTTTGAGCTGGGAAGAGGACATCACCATTTCGGCGATGTGCTCGGTCTTTGCCGAATCGGAAGTGGTCAGCCTGGTTGCGCAGAGCAAGGCCGTGCCCGATATCGTGCATGGTTTGGATAATTCCGTTGCGTCGAAGATCGCATCGCTTTCCAAGCGCGTGGGTGGCGCCGATGTGTACATGATGACCGGTGGCGTCGCGAAGAACGCCGGTGTTGTGGATGCTATCGAGAAGAAGCTGGGCTGCAAGCTGTATATCAGCGATAAGGCGCAGCTTTGCGGCGCTTTGGGGGCTGCCTTGTTCGCGCTCGAGGGTTTGGAGAAGTAGGGGAGAAGCCAGATTTCACCCCGTGACCGCTCGAACCCCCTCTGCCGGATTCACGCTTCCTTGAAACCATATCCCGCTTGATGACAAAAGAGCCGTCTTGGGTGTATCGGACCTCTTGTTGGGATCGCATTTCGATAACAGCCTCATCTACCGAAAAGAAACCCGGCATGCGCCGGGTTTCTCGATTGTATGCAGTTGCCTTGAAGATTTAGAACATCTTCCAATTGCCGATAAGGGGAACCTTCTTGGACTGGCCCATCATCGCACGGACCATGCAGATGATTTCGATGACACCCAGAGCCGCGATTGCAATACAGCCCAAAATGGGAATGATGATGGTCCAGCATAGCAGCACAGACACCAAGCCCAGCAAAGCGCAGAGCACCTGGATTTTCATGGACTCGCGGACATGGAACTTAACGTATTCGGAATCCTTTGCCGCAAGCAGTGCGATTACGATTCCGATGAACCCTAGAAGGTAGCTTCCCGTTGCGAAGACCTTGTTTTTCGCAACCTCCTCGGAATCGAAGGTGTGGGTGAAGTCGGTCGGTGCAGGAGGGGCAATCTGGCTGGGGTCCGTACCGGCAACAGGTTGCGGCTGGAACTGCTGGGCAGCTTGGAATACGGGTCCAGGCTGAGCGGCTGCGGTTTCGGAAGCAGGTTGGGCGGCTTCTTCCTGAACAGGCTCGCATTGTGCTTGGGCGGCTTCCGTCTGGACAGGTTCTTCGGAAACAAGTACGGGCTCCATAACCTGGGTCTCCGCTTCTGCCGGAGCGGGGGCTGCCGATCCCGTGGGGCTTCCGCACTGGGGGCAGAAAGCTTTTTCGTTCTTCAATTCAAAACCGCATTGTGTGCAAAAACTCATGACGAACCTCTTCTCCTATCCATTTTTCCCAGGCGGCGGGTTCTGTATTTTGATTCCGCCCCGGTGTTTGCGTCGATAGGTTGAAGTGTACAATAGGTCACTCGACGTGTTGTCGCAATCTGGAAAGCTTTGCCCTTCCGAAAGCCGATTGTTCGCAAACTGTCGATTGCCTTTCCCTTCTCTAATCCTTTGACCTGGCAATATTCATGCAACGCATCGCATTCAGTATTGCGAGTACTGCAACACCTACATCGCCGAATACGGCAAGCCACATGTTCGCAATCCCCACTGCGGCCAGCAGCATAATCGCCACCTTCACACCGATGGCGAACACGATGTTCTGCCACACGATGCGCATGGTCTTTCTGGCGACTTGGATCGCAACCGCAACGCCTTGGGGGTCGTCATCCATCAGCACCACATCTGCCGCCTCGATTGCGGCATCGGATCCCATGGCGCCCATGGCGATGCCCACGTCGGCACGCATAAGCACGGGAGCGTCGTTGATGCCGTCTCCCACAAAGGCCAGTTTGGCGTCTGGGGAAGATTCCATGATCGATTCGATGCATTCCACCTTGTTCTGGGGGAGAAGCTGCGCGCGGTATTCGTCCACGCCAAGCTGTTCGGAAACATCGCGTGCAACATCCTCGCGGTCTCCCGTGAGCACGACGACGCGTTTCACACCGGCGTCATGCAGCTTGCCGATCGCCTGTTGCGAATGGGGCTTCACCGCATCTGCGATAAGGATGCAGCCCAGATACTTTTCGTCTGCGGCAATATAAAGCGCCGTATTGCTGCGAGGTGCATCACCTACGGCGATGCGAGCCTGTTGCATCATCCGGGCATTGCCCACAAGGACGCGATGCCCGTCGACTTCGGCGCTGATACCGTATCCGCCGCGCTCTTCCACCTTGCCGATACGGGAAGCGTCGATTTCCTTTCCATAGGCCTCGCCGATCGAGATGGCGATGGGATGGGTTGAAGATGCCTCTGCATGCGCCGCAAGGCACAGCAGGCGGTCTGCGCTTTCCCCTTCGGCAGGCTGCACTTCCACTACCGCGAACTTTCCGCTGGTCAGGGTGCCGGTCTTGTCGAAGGCGACCGTATCGCACTTTGCAAGCACTTCCAGATAGTTGGAACCCTTCACCAGCACGCCACGACGCGATGCGCCTCCGATTCCCGCGAAGAAGGAAAGCGGAACGGAGATGACGAGCGCGCAGGGGCAGGACACCACCAGGAAGGTGAGCCCTCGTTGAATCCACATCGACCAGCTGCCAAAGCCCGCAAGAGGAGGAATCAGTGCCAAGAGCAATGCTGCAAGCACTACGATGGGCGTATACACGCGGGCAAAGCGGGTGACGAAGTTCTCGGTGCGTGCCTTCTTCTCGCTCGCGTTTTCCACCAGTTCGAGAATGCGGGACACGGCAGACTGACCGTATTCCTTCGTCGCGCGCATTTCCAGCCTGCCAGTCAGATTGATGCATCCCGAAACCAGCTGGTCGCCCTCGGCAACTTGGCGCGGCACGGATTCGCCCGTGAGGGCAGACGTATCCAGGGCGGAAGAGCCGGCCAGCACCACGCCATCGAGCGGTACCCTATCGCCGGGGCGTACGAGCAGGCGATCCCCAACGGCAACTTCGGCGGGGTCGACTTCGACCGTTTCGCCTTCACGTATGACGAGGGCGAACTCAGGCGCGATGTCCATCATATCGGCGATGGAGCGGCGCGTTTTCCCGACGGCATACGACTGGAAGAACTCACCTACCTGGTAGAACAGCATGACTGCCGCGCCCTCTTCGAAATGCTGTTCGGCATCGGGGAACAAAACGAGCGCGAAAGCACCTAAGGTGGCAACGGACATGAGGAAGTTCTCGTCCATCACGCGTCCGTTGAATATTCCGCGGAAACCCTTCTGCAGTACGTCGTAGCCTGCAATAAGATACGGGACGGCGAAGAGGACGAGCTCGACGAGAACCGCCCGGTCTCCCAGGATGGGCTCGAGGGGGAACACGCGGGTTGCCACCATGAGGGGAAGATAGATGGCAAGCGCAATCAGTATGCGACGAAGCATGCGCTTCTGCTTCTTTGTCATCGGTTTCACTCCCTTTCTTGATTTGAAGCGCACTCGGGAAAGCACCGGACAACCGGCGCTTTCGGATTGATATGCCTGCGGAAATGAAGCGGGGTCTATCGGAGGATGACGCAATCCTTCTCGAACTTGGATATAGCCTTCTGGGCGGCATCGAGGATCGCATCGAATCGTTCGTCTTCGGCATCAAGCGTGAGCTTCTGGGTCATGAAGCTGATGTTCACGCTGTTCACGCCATCGATTTTCGAGATGGCATCCTGCATCTTCGCGGCGCAATTGGCGCATTCCAGGTCTTCCATCTTGAATACTTTGCGCATATTCGGATCCTTTCGAGTGTGTCTTAACGTATGAACATATTTCTATCCGTTCATATGTACTACGCACTGGAAGAGCTGTCAACCGATTTAATGATCCTTTCGTATTGCGGTTTCGATTGCCTCCCTCGAAGCCGAAAGGAAAAGCATTTGCGCTTCGAGGGGTTATGGGAAGGGGATCTGCAAGCTTGCCGGCCTTTTTCGGGAAAGCCTGCCTGTATGTTAGAACGGATGGCGTCAGCGAAGCCCGTCGTCTGTTAATACCCTACGGGCGGCGCGGATTTGTTAAAGCCCAGCTGCTACTGGGCTTTATTTATCTGACGCTATCCGTTTGCACTGCTAATATTCTCGCCAGAGCATCAACGCGGAACGAGCCTTATTGGCTACGCCAGAGATAATGCCGGTGATAAGCAAGGCTTCGCGCATAGGCAACACCTCCGATCCTACCAAATAGAAATCCGGCTGACATGAATGCACTGTCCGCAGTCGGATATCGGGGCGAAGGAATCCGATCTCCCGCAGAAGAAAGGCTGCAGTTCTCGGCAATTGAATCGAGAAGTTTTTTAAGTGTCGAACAGATGGTAGTTGTTGCCTGCTATTATTCGCTTGCCAATTGCTATTGACGAGTATTTGTCCTCCAAGCTTGAAAGGGTTTTCAATGGAAGAAAAAAGTGAAAAACAGAAAGAAAAAGAGCTGAAGAAAGAGTACAAGCGGATGAAGAAAACCAACCATCCTCGAACTCGAACTCTCAAAATATCCCTATTTGCTCTTCTTGTAGGCATTATTTTGGGTTGTGGAGGGTTTTACGCAGTCCAGAACAACTTCGTGAACCCTTCTGGAAGCAAAGCAGAACCTGTGAATGTGTCTGTGGTATTCGATAGGGTTATGGAGCAGAACGAACTGGTTACGGCTTCTCAGAAGTATCAAGTTGTTGAAAAAGTCAGGGATGCAAGCACTTTCTTCGACCTGTTCGAAATCCCTTTTACCGAGAATAGCTTTTGGTATCGCTATGTGGGAACCATCAAGGCTGCCGTCGACTTAAGCAAGGCAGAGCTGGTTAGCCAAGATGGCACTACGATCACCATCAGTCTCGAAGAGCCTTACATATCTTCGAATACCCCCGATATGGATGAGTCTGGTGTGCTTGAGGAAAACAACAGTATCTTTCATCCTATCAGCATTGCGGATGTCGATGAATACAAGAAGCTCTGCATAGAGAAGGTAGAAGAAGAAGCGAAGAAAGGCGATCTTTTCGAAGAAGCAAAAGCGAACGCCGAAAAGGACATCGATCAACTGTTCAAGGTCTCCCTAGGTGATGAATATAACGTTGTCATTGAATGGAGGAGTGCGGAATAGCTTTGCAGGCAACCGGTCATTAACGAGGATTATTATGAAGCGACTGCAGGTTTTGCATCTTCATTCTGTCGATATTAAAGGAGCCGAGGCAAGCTCGGCTCCTTTTTGGTTCATATTGAAGAATGGCAGTGCCTACAGGCGTTCGGCGATTTCGGTGCCGATCTTGTCCAGGAAGTCTTCCAGGCTGCTCTGGACGGTTTCGTTGGAACGGTCGCGGACGCTGATATAACCGCCGTCGCGTTCCTGTTCGCCCAGAATGAGCATGTAGGGCACGCGATCGACGCCGCGGGCTTCGCGGATCTTATAGCCGATCTTCTCGTCGCGCTCATCGACTACAACGCGTACGCCGGCTTCCTCCAGCTTTGCACCGATTTCCTTGGCGTACTCGCGGGTCTTTTCGGAAACGGGCAGGACCTTGACCTGGACGGGTGCCAGCCAGGTGGGGAACTTGCCTGCGAAGTGCTCGGTCAGGATACCGATAAAACGTTCGATGGATCCGAAGCAGACGCGATGGATCATGATGGGGCGCTTGCGCTCGCCGTCGGCGTCCATGAATTCCAGGTCGAAGTTCTGGGGCATCTGGAAGTCCAGCTGGATGGTGCCGCACTGCCAGGTGCGACCAAGGCAGTCGCGCAGATGGAAGTCGATCTTGGGGCCGTAAAATGCGCCGTCGCCTTCGTTGACGGTGTATTCAAGGCCCATGCGTTCAAGAGCGGTGCGCAGACCGTTGGTCGCTGCCTCCCAATCCTCGTCGGAACCCATGGAGTCTTCGGGGCGGGTGGACAGCTCGATGAAGTAGTCGAAGCCGAACTTGCTGTACACCTGGTCGATCAGGTGTACGACACCCTGGATTTCATCGGCGATCTGGTCGGGGCGCATGAAGATGTGCGCATCGTCCTGGGTGAAGGCGCGGACGCGGAACAGGCCGTGCAGGGCGCCGCGCATTTCGTGGCGGTGCACCAGGCCCAGCTCGCCGACGCGCATGGGCAGTTCGCGATAGCTGTGGGGCTTGGATGCGTACACCAGCACGCCGCCGGGGCAGTTCATGGGCTTAACGCAGAACTCTTCCTCATCGATGGAGGTAGAGTACATGTTGTCCTTGTAATGGTCCCAGTGGCCGCTGGTTTCCCACAGATGGCGGTTCATGATGAGCGGGGTCTTTACTTCGACGTAGCCCGCCTCGCGATGGATTTCATGCCAGTATTCCAGCAGTGCGTTGTACACTTCCATGCCGCGGGGCAGGAAGAAGGGGAAGCCGGGGGCTTCGTCGCGGAGCATGAACAGGTCCATTTCGCGGCCGATCTTGCGATGGTCGCGCTTTGCGGCCTCTTCCTGCAGGCGCTCGTACTCGGCAAGTTCTTCCTTGGTGGGGAAGGCGATGCCGTTGATGCGGGTGAGCATCTTGTTGTCCTTGTTGGCCTTCCAATACGCGCCGGAGATGGTGGTCAGCTTGAATGCTTTCAGGGCCTTGGTGTACAGAAGGTGGGGACCGACGCACATATCGATGTATTCACCCTGCTGGAAGAAGGTGATGCGCGAATCTTCGGGCAGGTCGCCGATATGCTCGACCTTGTAGCTTTCCTTGCGCTCTTCCATGAGGGCGATTGCCTCTGCACGGGGCAACTCGAAGGTGGAGAACTTCAGGTTCTCTTTGCAGATCTTCTTCATTTCCGCTTCGATTGCGGGGAGGTCTTCTTCGGAAAGCTTGGTATCGCCGAGGTCGATGTCATAGTAGAAGCCGTTTTCGGTGGCGGGGCCGTATCCGAAATCGGCATGCGGGTACAGGCGCTTGACCGCTTGCGCCAGGATGTGCGCGGCGGAGTGGCGAAGAACATGGATTTCTTCTTCTGCGGGGCACTCCTCTACGCGGCCATCGTTGTAGAGAACCTTCATTGGTACACCTCTTTTGCGATTGCTAGCTATGAACAAACATACGGTATTGCATTCTATCACGGTTCGTGCGGGCGCCTCTTCACAGCTTTCCGTCTGCGCAGCGAGTCCACGGAAGAAGCGGGATGCATCAGCGCGCGGTGACGGTGTTCCATATGCGCGGCACATGGGCCGGTGCATTGCATATGCGATACCGGGTTCCGGCGTGTTTCCGCGAAGCCCTTCGCCCAGGGGCGGCTGGCCGGGAGATGAGCGCGAAACGCTTCTCCCGGCTGCGGCTGCGGTTGCGGCAGCGGGTCCCTTCGGCTCCTAGCGCATGCGCGAATACAGCTTGAGCGCGGTTTTGGTAAGCGGGGGCTGCAGGCGCCTGGATACGGCGGACATCTGGGTGGGGATGTCGATCTGCTGCGGGCAATGCTTCGCGCACTTGCCGCACTTGATGCAGTCCGTGGCATAGTGCGGGTCGTTGCCCATGGCCCCGCAGCTTGTGAAGTAGCCGAACACGCCTTGGAACCAGCTGGTGGAATACGAGTTGTTGTAACAGGAGAACAGGGCGGGGATGTTGATTCCCTTCGGGCAGGGCATGCAGTAGTTGCACCCCGTGCAGGGGATGCGGTAGCTTTCGCGGAAGATCTCCAGCACCTGGTCGTAGAGCTTGCGGTCTCGGTCTCCCAGCATGCCGGGTGTGGCCTCGTCGGCGGTTCGCAGGTTCTCTTCCAGCTGTTGCATGGCGTTCATTCCCGAAAGCAGCATGGTGACTTCGGGTTGGTTCCAGATCCAGCGCAGGGCACCGCGCACCGATGCCGCGACAGGTTGCCCTCCGAAGCGTTCGGCGAACAGGTCCTGCGCCTTCTTCGGCAGGGAATCAGCCAGCTTGCCGCCCAGAAGCGGTTCCATGATGAACACGGGGATGCCGCGCTGGGCCGCCATCGCCAAGCCCTCGACGCCGGCTTGGTAATGCTCGTTGGCGTAGTTGTACTGGATCTGCACGAAATCCCAGTCGTAGGCATCGATGAGCTTGGCGAATTCATCGAGCGATCCGTGGAAGGAAAAGCCCAGGCTGCGTATGGCCCCCGATTCCTTCTTGCGGGCGATCCAGTCCTCGATCCCCAACGAGAGCAGGTTTTCCCACTGGGAATACGAGGTGACGTTATGCATCAGGTAATAGTCGACGTATCCGGTTTGGAGGCGTTTGAGGGATATACCGAAGAAACGGTCCAGGTCCTCGGGTTTCCTGCAGTTGTATTGGGGTAGCTTGGTGGCGACGAGCATGCGTTCCCGGATGCCGTTGCGTTGCATGATGCGGCCGAGCGCCTCTTCGCTGCCAGGGTAGAGGTAAGCGGTGTCGAAGTAGTTCACCCCGCCTTCGAGCGCGCGCAATATCAGCTTTTCGGAGGCCTTTTCATCGATGATTCCAGGCGCCTTGCTTGGGAACCTCATGCAGCCGAAACCCAGTTGGGATATTCGATTGCCGGTCTTCGGGTCTATTCGGTATTGCATTGCTTCCTCCAGCTTCGGTGGCTTGCGCACGGCGTTTCGATCGGGGACTTCGGTTTGCGGCGTCCTTCGCCGCGGTGGCCTCCTGCCGATTGTACCTGTGATGCCCGATGCGTTCTCCGATTGAATCCGAGTTGGAAAGAAGAAGCGCCCCGGAGGGCGCTTCTTTGCCTGTTTTTGAATCGATGGATGCTAATCAACTTGCAGGTTGTATTTAGCGATGTAGTCCGGGTTGGTAAGGTCGTTTACCTGGACATGTGAGTGGTTTCCTGCGGTCTGCGTGTAGTAGGCAAGCTGCAGGTCCGTCAACTCTGCAGCGATGTCGCGAACCGAGGAAACGGGGGTGATTCCCGCTTCCACGCGGTCACCCGCCTGTACAGTGGGGTCGGTTTGATGCAGCAGCACCACATCCAGGTTGGGATTGGCATCGGGCCTGATGTGGATGCGGATATCAGGCGTCTCGTCATACAGGTCGTAGCTTTCGACTGCGATGACTTGGCCGGTAACGGGTGCGTAGACGGTAGTGCCCGCCTCGCCGCCGACATCGGCGGCGGTGTCCATGGCGGTGCTGTCGGTGTCGCGGTACAGGTGTGCGATGTCCGCATCGACCCAGAGACCTTCGGTTTGCTCGTTGTTGACGCGAAGGGGCTTGCCTGAAGCCTCGTATTCCGTCATATCCGCTTCAGGCACCTGTGTTGTCATGACCTGGCCCCATTCGTAGGATGCTTGGTGCATGATCACGCCGGTGAGCTCGTCTTGCGAGATGGGGGAATAGATATCCACACCCTGGCATTGGGCGAGCAGACGGCGGGTATGAACCTGTTTCGCCTGCTCGGTCTGCGCGGCTTCTTCGGTCATGGCGACATCGGAGATATCCTCGAAGACCACGGGACCTCCGCTTTCGGCGATAGGGACGGTTTCCTGGATGCCGAAGGCTCCTTCGATCAGCGGTTGGGCAAAGCTCGGGCGCGTGATGGCGAAAAGGGCGACTACCGCGAACAGCGCGACGGGAACGGCGATGGCTGGGATGAGGCATCCAAGGCGCCTGTCCTTTTCCTGCTTGACCGCCGGCGGTGCATAGGGTCCGGGATACGCGCCTTGTGCGGGGTTTCCGTTGGGAGGATAGGGAACGTACATGGGAGCTGCGCCGGGGGCGTAGTGCACGTATATGGGTGTCCCGTTGGGGGTGTATTGCACATAGGCGGGCGCACCATAGGGTGCGGGTTGGGCGTATGTGGGAGCACCGTAAAGGGGAACGGACCCGGTTGCCGCGGGATTCCAGTACGCGGGGCCTCCGACAGGGGGCTGGGTGCCTGTGCCGGGATGCTGCCGGACGTCTGGCACACCCGTGCGAGGGGCGTCCTGCCCGGCGGGATCGATAGGCGGGATGTTCAACCTGTTCGGACGCGAACCGGCGGTCCTTGGTGCGGACCCGTCTTGGGCGCTTCGCTGCTGGGGTGCGTTTGTGCGTGAACCGGCCCGGTGCTGCTGCCTGGACCTTATGCGAGGGTCATACATGGCAGCGCCGGCGTCTTGCGCCGGCGTGGATTCGGGAGGACGGGTGTCTTCTAGGGGAACCCTTGTCCTAGAAGCCGATTCCTTCTGGCGGCTTTCCGATCCGGGTGCAATTATTTCGGGGATGCCGGAAAGGCGGGGCCGTTCGGCAGCGGGTGCCTGAGCGTCCTCGGCGGCAACGGACGGCGAGGACTGCTCTTGTCCGGCGGTTGCTTCTGCGGCTGTGGGATTATTTGCGGGGATTTCCTCTACGGAAGTGCTTTCCTGGGCTTTTCCGGAAGGGGACTTTTCCCTGTTTTCGGGCGCAGGAATACTGCCCGCTGCGTTTTGCTTTCGCTGCGAGCTCCTGCCGAACCAGCTTTTCTTCGGCTGGCTATGCTGTGCGTGCTTTGCCATGCGCCCTCCATTTCGGCGTGATGACCTGGAATGCGCGCAAAGACCCCAGATCTGGCCGGATGGTAACCTCCGCTCGAATGTGCTTCGGGGAGGGGTTGTGATTATAGCTTTATTTGATAGCCGAATTTCGACACTGTGCAAAATGCTACTCGAAAGCTATTTAAAATGGGAAAAATGCGCATTGAACAGGATAAATCCGACAGAATTGAAAAAACTGACGGGCTGTTGTCCATGAACCGTCCATAAAGAAGCTGTCGGAATAAGCTCCTTCTGTCTTGTTCGGTTGGAGGGCCGAAGCTCTGCGTTGTGTTTTCACCCCGCCGTTTGGCTCCCGTGCTGCAAGGAGATGTCATCGGTGCGATGGCAGGTTCGGGCGGGCTTGCCTATTCGAATGCCCGGGGGTATTCCGTTTTGAATTTTTCGATGTTCTGGGGAACGCGCTTGATATATTCGCGCGTTTCGTAGATATCGATGACCCCTTCGATATTCGTGCTTCCCGCGGCTTGGACCCAGCGCTGGGCGTTTGCGGGGCCGGCGTTATATGCTGCCAGTGCTGCGGTCAGGTTACCGTCGTATTCGTCCAGGAACATACGCAGGATCGCGGCGCCGTAGCGGATGTTCACATCGGGATCCATGATGTTTCCAGGTGGGTATTCGTTGGGATCGACCAAACCGCGCAGGTTCATTTCCTCGCAACCTACGTTGGAAACACCCATGAGCCCGCAGGCGTATTGGTTTCCCAGGTTGGGATTGAATCCCGATTCCGTCTGGATAACGCCTGCGATCAGGTAGGGATCCAGATCGTAGGCTTTGGCGGCAGAAGCGATGCTCTCGCGGTATTGGAGGTGGTCCTTTTCGGGTTCTGCTGCCGAATTCGAGCCGCCTTCTTGGGTCTGCATCTTGTCGTTCACATCGAAGACGGGGCTTTCTTCCGATGGTGTGCTGCCGTTTCCTTGCTCGGTGCTGTTTCCGAAGAGGGCCCGTATGCCGAAGGCGAGCACGATAATCGCGATCGCCGCGACGATGATGGACGATATGCGATGCGCACGCAGCTGGGGCGCTGCGTGCGCAGGTGAATGGTTCTTGTTCGTTTCGCTTGGCGTGATTGGTTCGATCGGGGTGCTGTTTTCCGCCTTGCGTTCATGGCGTCCTTGGGACATGACCGTAGTGCGTCTTTCGCTTCCGCTTGCATTGCGATGCGGCCCTTCTGGGGCGGCGGGCACCCGGCCGTGCGGCGGGCGCTACTGATGATAATACCGCAAAAAGTCCTCGAGCTTCTCCATCGCTTCGGAAAGCACCTCGATGCGGGGCAGGAATACTACGCGGAAGTGGTCGGGTTCCTTCCAATTGAAGCCCGTTCCCTGCACGATGAGCAGTTTCTTTTCTCGCAGCAAGTCGAGTGCGAACTGCACGTCGTCGGTGATGTTGAACTTCTTGGTATCGATCTTGGGGAAGCAGTAGAATGCCGCCTTCGGCTTGACTACGCTGATGCCGTCGATGCTGTTCAGGGCATCGTAGACATAGTTGCGCTGCTCGAAGACGCGTCCGCCGGGGACGACGTAGTCCTTGACGCTCTGATTGCCCCAGAGTGCGGTCTGGACGACGGATTGCGCGGGCACGTTCGAGCACAGGCGCATGTTGGAGAGCATGTCCAGGCCCTCGATGTAGCTTTTCGCGATGCGCTTGTTGCCGGAAAGGACCATCCAGCCGATGCGCCAACCTGCGATCATGTGGGACTTGGAAAGCCCGCTGAAGGTGATGCAGAACAGGTCGGGGCACAGCGATGCGATGCTGACGTGCTCCAGGCCGTCCATGACCAGGCGGTCGTAGATTTCGTCGGAGAAGATCATGAGGCCGTGCTCACGGGCGACCTCGACGATTTCCTGCAGCACTTCCTTCGGATAAAGGGCACCGGTGGGGTTGTTGGGGTTGATGATGACGATCGCCTTGGTGCGCGGGGTTACCTTCGAGCGGATGTCGTCGATGTCGGGATACCAATCCGCCTGCTCGTCGCAAGTGTAGTGCACGGGGGTGCCGCCCGCCAAGGTGACGCATGCGGTCCACAGGGGGTAGTCGGGCGAGGGGATGAGCACTTCATCTCCGTTGTCGCAGAGTGCCTGCATGCACATGTTGATCAGCTCGCTGACGCCGTTACCGGTGTAGATGCCTTCCATGGAGACGTTGGGCAGCCCCTTGATCTGGGAATACTGCATGATCGCCTTGCGTGCGCTGAACAGGCCGTGGCTGTCGGAGTAGCCTTCGCAGTCGGCAAGCTGGCGACTCATATCCAAGACCATCTCGTCGACGGCGCGGAAGCCGAAGGGGGCGGGATTGCCGATGTTGAGCTTGAGCACGTGGGTGCCCATCTGCTCCATGCGGTTCGCCTCGTCGACGACGGGGCCGCGGACGTCGTAGAGGACGTTATCGAGCTTGGAGGATTTACGCAATTCACGCATGGCGGTTCCTTTCGGGGGACGGGTCTCGGGGGTGGCAGCGGGTTCGGATGGATTGG
>Ga0129308_1000354_pt1 | contig 73905 bp, 84 predicted proteins | sample L827metagenome_FD_94440 | JGI IMG/M metagenome (GOLD analysis project Ga0129308, IMG submission 94440) | Ring-tailed lemur group fecal microbial communities from Wisconsin, USA - L827 metagenome | ecosystem: Host-associated > Mammals > Digestive system > Large intestine > Fecal | place: USA...
CCAGAGGCTGTAGTGGCATAAATCGCTATTTTGTTAGCTGAAGTATTGAATTTTCAAGGTGCGAAGCCCATTTTAGGTATGGGAAGTCTTAGTGATTAAGATGATAGAACTGGATGACGGATCGTTTATACCAAGAGAATGCTGCACAGTTACAAATCCAATTACAAGTGGTGGGAAAAATGTGATTGATGATATAGAACTTCCGTGCGGAGCAGATTGTGGGGGAGATTGTACAGAATGTGTTATACAGAAAATAATGGATGAGTACGCAGTATTGACAGGACAAAAGCTTGATTTAAACAATCGGCATTGCGAAGACTGCATGAATTATGTGGCCCTTAGCCCAGGAGTAAGAGGTGGAAAAAGAGGTTTCTGCAAAGTAAGGAGACAAGCAGAAGCTAGAAGGGGAAGAGGAAAAGCATGTAAAAGATTTAAGGAGAAACGACATGAACAGGAGACGGAAAAAGACTTAGAAATACAGGAACTGAAAAAAGAGAACAGAAAGCTTCGGGAAGAGAATCAGCAGTTAAGAAAGAAGCTTCCGAAGTGGATCCCGGTAAAAGAGAAATTACCGGAGTGTGAAAACGAAAACGGAGATGAAACCCCGGTGTGGGTTACGCACTTAAGCTATTTTGATGAAAAGACACCTATTTGTGGAATTCTGGCGATATACGACCATGAGTGTGACTGTTGGCGATGGTATGATGAGACGCTTGCCATATACGAAATGGAGAGATGTCGAGTGGAAATTACAGCATGGATACCCACACCGACAGAACCATATAAACCGGAGGAGGTAAAAAATTGAAACATGAATTAACAGCAGCAATGGCAATCCTATTAATCGGCATCTTCCTGGTGCTCCTGGGAGTAGGCTTACACTCCCGTGAACAAGCCGGGAGTGAGGAGCCAACGCAGAACAACCAGCAGGCAGAGACCCCGGTAATACATACAGTCTCCCGGAACAATCACGGTAGAGTAACAGTATATAGCGGAGATGGAAAGATATTTGACTGCATTGGTACGGTAGACATGATCTCTTCCGGATGGAACGGGGAAGAGATAAAAATCATAGTGTATGTAGATGAAACCGAGGAGGCGGGAAATTGAGAGAAAAACGTAGCAGGAAGATACAGCATGCTGATCAGATGCAACATTATGATGAGCTGGAGACGGAGACTGATCCTGCAGCACTGGAACGATTTAGGCGCCCGGCATATTATCAGTCTGTAAATGTGGCTGAGTATTTGGCAAAGAAGTATGGGATAAGAGGTGATGTAGATGGACAAGCATGAGGATTACTGTATTGAAGGATATGAAAGGCTGGCAGCGGCGGTGGTAGAGCAGGCAGCAAAGGATTATAAAAGTGCATTACAGCGATTGGAACGTAAACCGTTTTGCATAGAAGCCAGGAAGATGCTTAATGATTGTGAGCGATTTTTCAAAAATGAGATAGCAATGTATTCAGATATAGATGGCGAGGCCGCGATGAAAGCAATAAGAGAAAGCGTGCGGCAGGAGGCAAGATATTGAACAAAGAGATTCTGAAGCGGCACAAGAAAAATAAAATGGAACTGGAATTGATTAACGACCAGCTTGCCGGACTCAATGAACGTTTGGACAATGTAGAGATCATATCCGGGAAAGTGACAAAGTCTAGCGATGACTTTCCATACATAGAGGAGCATATGACGGTGCAGATGGCTGAGCCAAAGGCTGCGACAGAATTGAAAAGGAAAATCCGGAAAAAAGAAAAGAGAAGAGAAATTCTACTGTCTGAAATTGAAGAGGTAGATGATTTTATAGCCGGTATGCCTGAAGGAATCGATAAGCAGATTTTTGAGATGGTTTATCTGGAAGGGATGCCTCAGCGTGAGGCAGGACGCAGGACGGGGTATACACAAGGGAGAGTTGCGCAGATTATAAATAATTTTTTGAAAGATTAATCAAATTAATTAAATTAATATTTTAAACCTGTTATAATTATAATTGAGATAAGTGAATCAGCGGTGATTCGTTTTACTTTTACTCCACGCAATAATAACTCAGGGACACCTCATTCGTCAAATATCGACAAATGGGGTGTTTTTGTTGAAAGGCCATGAACAGCATGATAAAATATCAACAGATAAAACGGAAAAATGTGGATAAAACGGACTTTGATGTGGAAAAAGCCTTAAAAAAGTGTTGATAATTACAGAAAATGTGTGGATAACTGATATATGCTATGGTATAATAGTAATATATGGAGCGGTAAAATGAAAAGTACGAAAAACATAATTATAAAAGATGTTATATTTTCGCTAATCCCGGCTTTGTGCAATGTGTTAGGCTCGACGAATATTATTGATTGGGCGAAAGGGCGGCAATACATTGGCGCGAATGTTAATGATGAATATGTAAAAACTGTATTTACTGTATTGGGTATATTTTTAACTTTTGCTCTGTTGACTGCAAATTTAATTATAGTGGAAACGAGAGAAAATATACATAGAAAACAAGCCACTGAGCTGATGAAGTACACAAAAGAAATAATGGTGGCCGCATTAGCAAAGAGCTTAGGCAAGGAATATTGTGATATAAACATACGTATTTTTGTACCACAAAAGACTATATGGACAAAATTGAAAAACGTTTTCAAAAAAAAGAAGGATTTATATTTTTGTATAAAAAATATAGACGGGTTGGCGGAAGTTGGAGTCACGAACAACTTGAAATTTCGTGTCCTTCCGGAGAGTGAGAAAGAGGGCTTGGTCGGAGAGTGCTTCTCGCTCAGGAAAATGGTATATGATGACAACTTGGTTGTTAGTAATGAAACGGACTATAATTTAAGTGAATACCAGAAGAACAAAACCAATGATTTGAAATTCATTATAGTGTGTCCGACTTTCAGTGAAGACGGAACGATTGATTCTATTGTAGCGTTTGACAGTAAAAATGAAATAAAAGTAACAAATGAAAATCAGGAGGCTTTATCCAATCTCATTCTTAATTACACGCAACAATTACACGAGAAAGTTTCCGAGTTATTTAAGGCTTAAGGAGGAAAGAATATGAAAAGTGTATTGGAACGAAATTGCTTTAAAAAAGTAAAAGCGAAGAATCAAAAGAAAACCATGACAGACATTGGAATGAATGCTTATGTGGAAAAAAGTCCGAAATTGAAATTGAGTATGCATAAGGCACAGAGTTCGAAGACGGTTTGATTTAACAGCAACATGTTAATCTTACCATATGCATGATAGTTAAATGGATTTGCACGATTTAACGGACTGAAAATAATTATGGGAGAGCCCTGGCATCAACGAAGAGGTGCCGGGGTATTTTTATGCAATAAAATACATGGTGTCATTTGATATACATAATAATTTAACCAGGTAAGGAAGGTGGTGAAGTGGCAAACGATGAAAACCTAAAGCGTTTAAGCCCGAGCGAAGCTCGAAAATTCGGAAGAATGGGCGGGAAAAAGTCGGGTGAAGTAAGGCGGCGAAAAGCAGATTTTCGAAAGACATTGAATCAGCTTCTTACCACTGAAATAGATAACCCGGAATGGACGCCAGTGATTGAAAGCATGGGACTTGAAAGCACATTAGAATCAGCTATGCTGGCGTCGATGATTAAAGCAGCACTTGAAGGAGATGTTAAGGCTGCTTATTTTGTTGCGCAATATGCGGGGCAGAGCACACAGACAGATGCGGATCTAGAAGAGCAGCAGGTAAAGATCAATCTCATGCAGGCGCAGACCGATAAAGTTGCTCCGCCTGCCCCGGAGGACGTGGAAAGGGAACCGGTAGACATACACGATATTATCATTCCGGCGCTTTGGGATTTGTTTGAGGACAAAGAGCATGAGCACCAGATAGTGACATCTGGACGTGCCGGCACCAAGTCAAGTTTTGCCGGCATTTTAGGAATCGATACAATCGCCGCTGATGAGCCTGCGGCAGTTGTGGTTCTTCGTAAGCGGCACAACAAACTTCGGAAGACTGTTTACAAAGAAATGATTCGTGCTATCGGACGCCTTGGCATGAGTAAAGACGACTTTGATATTGGCATAACTCCTATGCAGATCAGGCACAAAAAAACTGGAAACGTAATTTACTTTTCGGGGTCTGACAGCATCGATGATACGAAAGGTATTATCGACGAGGATAAGCCGATAAAATTGGTTATTCTGGATGAGCTCACAGAGTTCTTTGATCGGGGCGAGGGGGAAGAAGAGCTAACCAACATCGAAGCAACGTTCGTTCGGGGCAATGATGAGGATTTCCGAATACTCTATCTTTATAATCCGCCGAAGAATCCAAATGCACCTGTAAATCAGTGGTGCAAAAAGATGGAGCTCCGGTCTGATGCGGTACATAAGCACGTGGATTACCGGGATGTACCGATATCTTGGATTGGAAAGAAACTGTTGGCGTCCGCGGAGCTGCTGAAAAAGATAGACTTTAAGATGTACCGCTGGGTATGGCTCGGCGAATGTATAGGCGTGGATGATTTGATCTATTACATGTTTAAACCGGAAATGCATGTATATGATCCGTCCAAATACAGCAAAGAATCCAAAAAGGCTATTGGGGAAATCGGAGTTGGAGTGGACTACGGACAGCAGAATGCGACCGTATTCGAAGCAGCCGGCATTGATTACGATGCTCAGGCGTTCCGTGGCTTAAAGGAATATTACCATTCCGGGCGGGAATCAGGAAAGCAGAAGAGCCCGTCAGATTATGCGAAAGACCTGAAAAAGTTTTGTGATGAAATTGAAGCGGAATACAACCGTGTAGTGAGCTACATTTTTATTGACCCGTCTGCAGCGGGGCTGATAGAAGAGGTTAAACGGCAACTCCCACATATTTCAATTATACCAGCGAAAAACGATGTGAAGTTGGGAATTAGCCGAGTGCAGAAGTTTCTTTCGTTCCGGAAGATGCTCATCAGTACAGAGCAAAAGATGATGATAAAAGAGATGGGGATTTACCAGTATGATTCGAAGAGTATTGAGAACGGGAAAGAAGTACCGCTAAAGGTCAATGATCACTGCATGGATGCGTGTAGGTATCTTCTGGTTGGAATGTGGAGGCAGATTGTAAACATGCTGCCAGTATCAGAAAGGGGTGATAGCGAGTGATACAGTATGAGAATATTCAAAAAGCGATGGGAGTGGATATTGCAATATCTAAAAAGATGGCGAATGCGATATACCGATGGAATAAGATGTACATAAACGAAGCCCCTTGGCTGAATGATGATATAAAGAGTTTGAATCTGCCGGCGGCTATCTGTTCTGAGATGGCGCGGCTCGTAACAATGGAATCCAAGATTACGATTTCAGGGAGCCCCAGAGCAGATTTGATTGCAAAGGCGATGGCCCCGTTTCTAGCATTTCTCTATAATTACGTCGAGTATGCTTGTAGCGGTGGCGGGATTGTGTTTAAACCGTACATAGACGACAAAGGCATTGCGATTGATGTTGTAAAGGCGGGTTATTTTTATCCGACTGCGTTTGATGGTGCGGGCGATATCACAGCAGTTATTTTCCCGGAATTTAAAACCGTGGGGAAGAAGCTATATACGAGGCTGGAGTATCAGGCTTTGATCGGAAACAAATACATTATCATGAACAAAGCTTTTGTCAGTCGAAAAGCAGTGGTACGGACTGACAACATCGTGCAGCTCGGACAGGAAATCAGTCTGGAGTCTGTTCCTGAATGGGCGGACATGGTACCTTATGTGGAATTCGAAAATGCAGATAGGACGTTGTTCTCTTATTTCAAAATTCCGATGGCAAACAATATTGATCCAGATTCTCCTCTGGGAGTTTCGGTATTTGCAAGAGCCGTGAATCAGATTAAGGATGCGGATGAGCAGTACGGAGAAACATTGTGGGAGTTCCGTTCAAAAGAGACGGCGATTCAGGCAGCAAACGAGTTCTTCCGTAAAGATAGGAAAGGCAATCCGGTTCTTCCAAAGGGTGGCGACAGGTTATATCGAGCAATGGGTTCGAATGTTATGGACAATGACGGGAAACCGTTTTTTAATGTGTACTCGCCGGAAATCAGGGACCAGAGCTTCTTTAATGGATATAACCGGATTATGCAGAAGATAGAATTCAACAGCGGATTGGCTTACGGTACATTGTCTGACCCACAGACAGTGGATAAGACAGCGGAAGAGATTAAAACGAGCAAGCAGAGGTCGCATGCAACCGTAAAAGCGATTCAGAACAGTCTGGATAGTGCTATACATACTCTTGTCGGTGCGATTGATGTTTGGGCGGATATTGGAAATGTAGTGCCCGCTGGAAGAGTAGACGTGATTGGCGCATGGGATGATTCCATTGTTGTCGACAAGGAAACAGAAAGAAAGCAGGACCTGCAGGATGTTGCAATCGGAGCAATGCAGCTCTGGGAATACAGGGCGAAACATTACGGAGAAACTGAAGAGGTGGCTAGAAAGATGATTGCCCAGCAAGCTGATATTGTGGATAAGTAGGTGATGCCGAGTGAATCAAGGAGAAATAGAAGCATTATCTGTAATTACAGAGCAGGCAGCATCAAGACTCGAAAAAGAAATTATGCTGGATATCGTTCGGAGGATTAAAGCAAATGAGAATATGACATCTTCCGCGGAGTACCAGATTCAAAGGCTGCGCCAGCTGGGGGACTCTGAAGAATATATCCGTTTGCAGATTCAGATTTACCTGAGATCTACGAATGAGGAAATGGAGCGAATCTTTAGGGATGTTCCGAAAAATGAGTATCATAAGTTTGATAAGATATTCGAAGAGACGGGAGTTGACAGGATCCCGTTTATGGACAATACGGAATTGCAGGGGCTGATTACATCAACCCTTCGGCAGACCGGAAATACTTTCCAGAATATCACAAATACTCTTGGGTTCCAGGTCATGAAAGACGGAAAAAGGATATTTACTCCGTTGTCTCAGTACTATCAGGAAACAGTGGACAACGCAGTACTTGGAATGACAACGGGATCATTCAGTTATGATGTTGTTTTGAAGAAGGTAGTTATGGAGATGACAAAGAGCGGTGTTCGAACGGTTGACTATGCGTCTGGCAGGTCTTACCGGATTGAATCAGCCTCCAGAACAGCTCTTATGACCGGATTCAGGCAGATTACTGGATATATGAATGAGCAGACGGCTCAAGAGTTGGGAACGAACGATTATGAGACAACATACCATATCGGAGCACGTCCTTCCCACCAGATATGGCAGGGAAAAGTGTTCAGCTATCAGGAGCTGGAATCAGTCTGCGGGCTTGGAAGCGTAACGGGATTATGCGGAGCTAATTGCTACCACTGGTATGAGCCGTTTATTCTGGGCGTTTCTGTTCGGAATTACACCGATGAGCAGCTGGATCAGATGATTGCCGAGGAGAATAAGCCCAGATACTATGAAGGGAAAGAGTATACCACATACACCGCTCTTCAAAAACAGCGGAATATGGAACTGCTCATGCGGAAGCAGCGGCAGGATATTGTGCTTCTGAAGGAGGGTGAAGGCGATGAATTCGACATTCTTACGGCCCAGATTAAGTACCGGACTACAATGAACCAGTATGTGGAGTTCTCCAAAGCAATGAATCTTCCACAGCAGAGAGAACGGATTTATATGGATGGCCTGGGGAGAGTGGGAAGGACTGGTGTAATTCCGAAACCGAAGAGAAAAGAAGTAAATACCGGCGCTTTTAAGGAACTAAAAGTACCGATGCAGAAGAAACACATAGATCGGCTTACTGCCAGATATGGTGTAATTATTGATGACTTAAACATTAGGATACAGAGAGATGAAGGACTTCTTAACTTGGCATTTTGCGGAAGCACAGATTATAATTCCATCGGAAGAATAGATTTATTTCCAAATGCATTCCGGGATGAAGAGACTTTGCTCAGAACGATCATCCATGAGAGGTGCCACGTGCTGCAATTAAAGAAGCATGGAAAAGAATATACGCAAAAGAATCTTGATAAAATGGAAGAAGAGGCATACAAGTTTGAAGATTTCTGGTATAATATAGTCAGAAAGAGGGTGAAACAATGAAATGGTTAGATAATCTGAAGAATATTACAGCTACTGGAAAGCCAGGCAAATGTCCAGTATGCGGAAGTGAAAATACGGATTATGCATGTACGGTAATAGATAAGAGCAATAAAAACGGATGCATGGATATCTGGTGTACGGATTGCAAGAGGGCATTTCATGTTTCCCGGATGCAGATATCGAATAATTTAAAAACAGCTAAGGTCCCGGAAGGACTGAAGTATTAGATACCGCCCGTTCGCAAGAGTGAGTGATATTTTTTATTTATCTATTGTATAATCAGGTTATCAATGTAAGGTAGATGGAGGAGGAAACAAATGAGGAAAAATATTGCGGCAACTTTATTAGTGCTAACACTGGCGCTGTCAATGATGGCCTGTGGCAAATCGGAACCGGGAGGAGATAGCGGAGACGCGTCCGAGAAATCAGATAAAAAAGAGTATGTGTCTGATAGTGAGATTGCAAATGTTTTTTCGGATCCAGAGAAATACGAGGGAAAATACATTAAATTGTCTGGTAAAATCTTTAACGGCCCTGACAAGGAAGATGATTATGCTGCGTATCAGGCATGGTACGACGTTACGAATGCCGAAAATGATTTTATTTTTGGGCTTGAGGATGACTCTTTTGCAATTGACGATTATGTTATGGTCGATGGCTTGATAACAGGTGTATTTGAAGGCGAGAATATGATGGGAGGAACGATAACGTGTCCAATGATTCATGCAGAATCCGTAGAAAAATTATCTTATATGGAGGTAGTAGTCCCTACGCTTAAGGAAATTACGCCAGACAATGCAATTTCGGAGCAGAATGGAATCTCTCTTAAAGTAGATAAAATTGAGTTTGCCGAAAAAGAAACGAGAGTATATTTGACGGAAACAAACAGTTCATCTGACAAATTTAGCTTTAGCGTGTATGACATAAAGTTAATACAGAATGGGCAGCAAATTTCGCAGGATATGTCATCAATGTCCAGCTATGAAGGTGGTTATGCGGAATTACCTTATGACATCTTACCAAATGCGACATCCTCTGGAGTCTTGGTATTCCCGGCTATGGATAGTTCAGCTGGATTTCAAGTTTACGCTGAGGGATACAGCGATAATTGGGAGTTAGATTTCGCTCCGTTTACGATTGATATCTCGGTACAATAATTGAATATTTGAGAACGATACCCACTTGCTTCGGCAGGTGGGTATTTTGATGCAGAAAATTTCAGTTTATAAAAATTTTATAATTATAATTTAGGTCAAGCAGCTCGGTAGAATAAAAAATTTGCAAGATACGCATTTTGTCATACAAAATAAAAAATATCAAATTCGCATAGATAAGGCAAGGATCGCAGGCTTATGCAGGGATTTACAAAGTCACATTTATTTGCTATGGTGCCGGTATGGAGATAAAGAAAACCACCGATTACTCGGTGGCGGGAGCTAAATGATTATGTCATTAGTGTTTTCTTTGATATCGTTGATTAGTGCTTTGTGAAGCTCGCGAGTTATTTTGGTGATGCGTTTAATTTCATCGGTCGTAAGTGCAAAATCAAGGCCAGCATAGTCGAGAAGTTCGCAGATTATGGTCATTGCTTTTTCGTCAGAAATTTCTTTGGGCGATTGACTTAGGCGTTTAGTTCTGGAGAGATTAGGTATGTCATTGTAGCCGAGTAAATCATTAATAGAAATATGGAAAAAATCGGAAATTTTTTTGATTATTTCTATGGAAGGCATGCGCTGCCCGCTCTCATAGATTGAATAGGCCGCTCTAGAAATATTTAGGTAATCCGCTACTTCAGCTTGTGTAAGACATTGTTTTTGACGAAGTTCTTTGAGAGTGTTACTTAATTTTAATGTTGGCATATAAACACCTCCTTGAATAAATTTTATACTATTTGCAAAAGAATGTAAATATACACTTGACAAATTCACGAATGTAAATTATATTTTATTTGTGTTACGAAAATTGGCATGGGAAGGGGCGATGTAAATGAGTGTATCAGTAAGAATTGACTCAAACAAAATGCTGGTTGCTATAGCGAAGAAAAAGTATAACTGCGCCGGACTTGCAAAAGTGTCTGGAGTATCAAGGGCAACGATCTCTTATATAAGGAATGGAAAGAGTTGCAAACCGGATATTGCAGGAAAACTGGCTGATGCATTAGGTCTATCAGTAGAAGAGCTGATAGAAACAAAAAACGAAAAAGAGTAAACACCCACCGACCAAAGTTCGTGTTTACTCAACTGAAATAAGTTACAATGAACTCAAATTTCATTATCATTGTAGCTTATTTCCAGAAAAAAGTCAAATTAAAGAGAAAGGAAATGAATTACAATGAATGAGTTACAGATTTTTAAAAACGAAGAGTTTGGGCAAGTAAGAACGATTGAGATTGATGGTAAACCCTATTTTATGGGAAGTGACATTGCGAAAGCATTAGGATATTCAAGACCAAATGATGCAATAAAACAGCATTGTAGGGCTACGGTAAAACACCGCACCCCTATCAGTGGCAAAATGCAGGAGGTCAATTTTATTGGTGAAGGTGATATGTACCGTCTAATTACTCACAGCAAATTAGAATCAGCGGAACGGTTCGAATATTGGGTATTTGATGAAGTTCTTCCGGCTCTGCGAAAAACTGGTTCTTACGAGATGCCGAAGCAGCCGACAAAGAAGAAAGAGAAACTCCCATCCGTTAACCAGATGGTAAAGAACATTAAAGGTGCGTTGCATGACGCCGGAGTGGATTCCAAGTACATAGCAGCGGAAGTTGTCAGAATCTATTCGGACGCTGGGTATCCGGTAAAAGTTCCGCTGATATCAGACGCTCCGGTTCTCTGGGACTGTACGACAATGGCGAAGGAACTCGGAATTCATTCTGGAAGCGGCAGACCGCACGATAAAGCAATAAGTGCAATTATTCAGAAGCTGGATATTTTTGCAGAAGAAATCGTCCGGACTGCGTATAGCCGGAACGGTCACGACGGCGTAACTGTACAGTATAAAAACAGCGTGCTCCAGAAAGTGCGTGAATGGTTGTCAGAAAACGGTTATCCTACCATGATTGAATACAAGCTGTCGAATGGTAACGTTAATAAATGTAAAGTTGTGTATCAGGAGGTGGCGTAAGATGAGTTTAATTATACCAGATTACGAAGAACGCCAGCAGATTGAGAAGGAAAGAATGGATATCATCAACCTGATTATGCAGATTCAGAATGCGAAGGAGCTGCATATTCTGGCAACTATGGCAAAGAGATATTACTCGAAAAGTATTTATGACCTTCCGCTTGCACTCAATGATTTTGTTAACCTCCTTGATCAACCGATGCTGATTAAGATGCAGGAGCTGTTCAAAGAAGAAAATCCTGATTTATGGGCGAACAGACAGATTAAGGAACTCCTTGACGATGCGATAGCCCAGTATACCGGCGCTGAAGATGATAAACAGAAATCAGCATAAGAATATGGCACCGTTCAGAAATGGACGGTGCTTTTCTGCCCCCCAAAGGTGGTGAGAATGATGTAAAGTACAATAAAATACACGAACATGGCACACGGATAATCCGTGTGTTTTATTTTGTCCGAAAACCTTATGACGCTTAAACTGACGGGAATATCCCCTTGTGGCATGGGAGATAACTGCCACGGCCAGCGGCGGCACCGCAATAAAAAACAGCGGTCAAAAGAAAGGAGAAACTATGGAACTTAAGGAATTATTAGGAGAAGAACTGTTTGCTCAGGTGGATGCGAAGATTCAGGAGCATAATAACGGTGAGCCCGACAAGCTAAAGCATGTAAGATATGCAGATTTGTCAGAGGGCAATTACGTCAGTAAAGAGAAATATCAGACCTTGGAGACGAAATCAAACGGCCTGCAGACCCAGCTCAGGGAGGCAAACGATACCATAAAGTCTTATAAAGATATGGATATTGATAGAATCAAGCAGTCGGCAACAGACTGGGAGACAAAGTACAATGCAGATACAAAGAAGCTCCAGGACCAGCTCGACAGCCAGCAGAAGACCTTTGCTGCAGAAAGGTATCTGGATGGCCAGAAAATTAAGTCGCCTTTGTCACGGAAGACGATTTTGAATGACTTCTTGGCGCAGAATATGGAATTCAAGGACGGAGTATTCGTCGGAGCTGATGACTACATGAAAAAGGTGCGCGAACAGTACCCGGATGAATTTGAAGCGGATGAACATCAGGAACCCGAAAAGAAAATATTTGTCAGGGGAACGAGCCGTACACCGAAGCCGACAACGAGGTCGGAGGAAGATGCTTTCCTGAAAAGTAAATACGGTAACAACAAATATGCAAGGAAATAAAGAAGGAGACTAAAAATTATGGAATATGGTGGATATAACGTAAGCGAGAAATACAGCCCGATCGTGGAACCGAACTTTTACTTTGATGCGGTCTTTCAGCCGGGGCTTACCTTCAGTGACCAGCATCAGGGAGATGCGGAAGGTGCGGGAGCTGTAAAGATTTTTAGGCTGGCAGCTAAGTCTGCGAAGGACCCGAAACAGCCGGCATCTGACTTTACACATAATGCGGCGGATAACGATCTAATTCCGTTGTTGCTTAATAACCTTCAGCAGGAGTCCACAAAAATCTATAACGTGCAGGCGGAAGCGGTACCGTTCGATATGGCGGACGCGCACCTTGCCCAGTCTGTGCAGGTGTGCCGTGAAGGATGGCAGATGTCCGGTCTTGCCTGCCTTGCTCATGAGGGTACTGCAATGACGGATACGGGGGCGATTACACCATCCAATATCATTAGCAAAATTATCGCCGGAAGAAAAACGATCCGCAAGCAGAAGGCATCTGCAAATGTGGTAATGGCATCCGTAGAGACTTACAGCACCATGCTAGAGGTTGCGGGAGATAAGTTCGTACCGGTTAAAAACGATGAGATTATCAGGACAGGGCAGATGGGGTATTATCTGGGCATGCTGTGGGTGGAATGCAATATGCTGGATCTGTCTACGGCAGCAAAATATTACGATTATACTGGCACGCTTCAGACGGAGGACCTTTCAAAGATTGAATACATTATGTATGACTGGAGGGGATTCCATATCGTTGATTTACTGGATATGGCGCGGCTTAAGGATTCCGAGAATTTTAACGGAACATTAGCGCAGGTTGAAGTGGTTTCCGGATATCGTTTAGGTGATAAGAATTATGCGGTTGTAAAGAAAACTGCCTCCGGGCAGGCTTCGGGAAGTCAGGGGGAATAGCAGGGTATAGCCTGGGAACAAATCAGCGGTATACAGCCGAGGACCTGAATGCGATGACGATTACGCAGATTAGGTCTCTGGCTGCTGATTTAGGCTATACCATTACGAAGACTTTAAAGGCTGATATTATCGAGGAATTTCTTGAACGACAAGCGGGTGAACAACGATGAGAGTTTATGCTGATCTGGAATTTTATTATGAAACATATGGTGGGGTCAAGTTGAGTAATGAGACGGAATTAAAACGCTGGATAATGCGGGCGACATCTGAAATCCGGCAATATACCTTTGGGAGAATCGACCAGATGGAAAATATTCCGGAAGAGGCCCAGATGTGCTGCTGTGAGGTTGCGGAGAGGCTATATATGGCGGACAATGCAAAGTCAGAAAATGGGGCGATTTTGCAGAGTTATAGCAACGATGGAGAGTCTGCGACTTATGCGGTTGCTGACATTTCAGAGGACGCGGTTAAAAAAGAAGTCTATGGAATTATTCATAGATGGCTTTCCTTGACTGGCCTAATGTATTGCGGGGTGAGAAGTTATGAATCCGAATTATAATCACACGATTACGCTTTACAACTGCCTGAGAGCCGAAGATACTCCGGAGAAGAAGGATATCTGGTACCGTCACGTGCTGCGTAACTGCTTTTATAAAAACCTTGTGGTTCGGGGGGAGAGCGATAAAGGCGTGCGGATGACGAATGCATACACGGTGCGGATACCGGAATCGTCGGAATACAAGCAATATCACGAGTGGGCAAAGCTCCCGGAAGAGTTGAGAGCCTTGTATTTTACATTACGGACAGACGATATTGTATTAAAAGGAGAGTGCCGGGGCGAAATTACTGGAGTGGCTCCGCACACAGCTGCACAGGTTTTGAACATGCATAAACCAGATGCTTTCCGGGTTACTGCGATATCAGACAATACGAATGCAGTTTCCGGAAAGCATTATAGGCTAGGAGGTTGAGGCAATTCAAGACGGAAATAAAGTGGAATAAGCCAATTGAGCAGATTGTGGATGAGGCAACCGGAGGCGAGTCAACGCTTCTTTTTATGGCAAATGAGGCTGAGCGGTTGATGAATCCTTATGTACCAGCCAGAAACATGATTCTGTCGGGAAACGTAAGGACGTACGTCGAAGGGAAGAAGGGAATCGTGCATTACCTCTCGCCCCATGCGCGATACCAGTTTAACGGAATACTGATGGTATCCAGGATTACGGGGAGCCCGTGGGCGCGGTATGGTGAAAGCAAGGTCACGACCGGACGGTCCCTGAGGCATAGCCGCGCAAGGCACGCTTTTGCGACATCTCACTGGGACAAAGCAATGAAGGTGGCGCGTATGGGAGACTTCATAAGAGCTGTGCAGGCATATGTGAAAGGCAGGAGATAAAATGACGAAGCATGATGCTATGGTAGCATACATCAGTCCAGAGATTGAGAAGTTGACCGGAGGTGCGACTACATTTAATTTCGCAAATGATGCGCCTGGATCCGTATCTTTTCTGACCAGCTATTCCGGTAAAATAGTGAAGCGCTATGTGCGTGCGGCCGATAAGGAATATGGTTTTTCCGTAATCTTCACGTGGTACTATTCGCCGGATATGGACAGTACCAATGTGGAAGCGATGAATATGGCGCAGATGCTGATAGACTGGATTAAGGAGCAGGATAGAGAAAGGAACTATCCCAATTTCGGGGAGGAATGCCAAATAAAAAAAATAGAGGTCCTGCAGAATATGCCAGACCTTGCAACCGTGGATTTAGAAAACAACCTGGCGCAGTATATGGTACAGTGTCGGGTTATTTATTTTGAAAAGGAGAAGAGAAGGATATGAAATTAAGCGAATTGATGAAAGATTATACTCCGTCACCGACCTATGAAGGGTGGGTGACAAATGATGATTATGTATTTGCAATCGATCTGACACCGGGAGGAGACGCGGCAACCGCGGAAGCAGATTATGCAGTAGTGGAAATGGGAATTGCCGGCCTGGATGCACAGCTCAACCCGGTAACGCAGGACAAGCAGTATATCCGTTCCGGGCAGAACACGATGAAAACCGGAACGCAGCGTTCGTTCTCTGTGACTGGAGACAGATATGTGGGGGATGAGGCACAAGATTTCTGCCTTTCCCATGCCATGAAGTACGGTACTGGAAATGGCGTGGTTACGAATTATCTGTATTTTAACATTTTAACCGGAAAAGGAGAGAAGGGACAGATTTCCATTATTGTGAACAGCGATGGTTCTGGTAATGCAGGAGAGTCTTCTGCGGTGGATATTGAATTTAAGAAGATTGGAAGCAACCCGGTAGAATACACCTATTCGGCAGCATGAATTGAGTCTATGTCTGACGAAACGAAAATACAAAATGAAAATGTTTTGACAGCAGAAGAAATGGAGGATGGAAGCAATGAGTAACATTAAAGTAAAGATTCTGGGGGCAGAGCTGGAGGCGGATCTGCTGAATCCGGAAGTGGCGAGAAAATTTGAAGATGGTTATCACAAAGCAATTGACCGGATTAAAAATGCGAATGATATCAGTAATGGACCTGATGGGCTTAAAGAGCAGTGTAATGCAGTCATTGGCTATATTGATGATATCTTTGGTGTGGGAAGTGCAAAGAAAGTTTTTGGTGACTCTACGAATCTGCTCATCTGCCTCAGTGCTCTTGAGGAACTCACATCGCTGTATACAGATCAGGTTAACCCGCATATCAGAGAATCCGTCTCCAGAATAATGAAAAAAATGGATCGCAACAAGGCAGATGTCCGCGAAGAAGTGGACGAGAACGAAGATGCTTAATATCCTTATGGGGCACTTGCCACAGTCGGTTGAGGTTTCGGGGAAAGAGTATCCGATAAACTGGGGCTTTCGAACCGGGATCCAATTTGAAGGTATCGCGCGGAATACTGAATTAGGGGAACAAGAAAAGATCTGGAGAATTTTAAATCTGTATTATCCCAAAGTACCGGAAGACCTTCAGGGAGCGATGGAAAAGGTTCTGTGGTTCTATCGCTGTGGAAAGACCAGCGATGAGCCAGATAAAAAGCAGAAGAGGTATAGGCAAAAGGATTCGGATGCGCCGGCTTATGCGTTCCTCCAGGACGCTCCGTACATATATGCCGACTTTAAGAATCAATACGGGATAGATTTGGCAGAGTTAAAAGAATCGCTCCATTGGTGGAAGTTTTCGGCTCTTTTCGAATCTCTTGGCGAAGAGACGAAAATAGGCAAGATTATGTATTATCGGAAAGTCCGCATTACAGGAATGCCGAAGGAGCGCAGAGCCTTTATAAATGAAATGAAGAAGCTGTATCGTATTCAGCATGTGGATTCCGGAAATCACAGAATGACGCTGGAGGAACGAAACCACCGGTGGAGAAATTATGTGATAAGCCGGTACGAAAAGAAATAGCTGAGTGTAAAGAATGTCGGGCATGTGCTCCTGACACCCCAATAAAAAGCAATTAGACATGGCGAAAGGCTATGTCTTTTTGCGTCACATTAGGAGGATGGCGTAAATGGCAAGTGATGGAACAATAAAAATCACGACAGAACTGGATAATAATGCGGCCCAGAAATCAATGTCTAAATTTGAAAGTATCGCGAAGGCAGGATTAAAAGGAGTTGTAACAGCTGCGACGGCAGCGAGCGCAGCAATTGGCGGGATAGCCGCATACTCCATTAAGGTGGGCTCAAGCTTTGAAGAAGGCATGTCAAAGGTCTCTGCTATCTCCGGGGCGGCCGGCTCGGATTTGGAAGCCCTTTCTGATAAAGCGAAGGAGATGGGCGCGAAGACAAAATTCAGTGCCACGGAAGCGGCAAGCGCATTTGAATATATGGCGATGGCAGGCTGGAAAACGGAGGATATGCTGAGCGGTATTGATGGAATTATGAATTTGGCGGCAGCGTCTGGGGAGGATCTGGCTCTTACTTCCGATATCGTTACAGACGCACTTACTGCGTTTGGGCTTACCGCGGCAGATTCCGGACGCTTCGCTGATGTGCTGGCAGCCACATCTTCTAACGCGAATACCAATGTTTCTATGATGGGAGAAACATTTAAGTATGTTGCTCCGGTCGCTGGAGCATTGGGATATTCTGCGGAAGACACCGCAGTGGCTATTGGGCTTATGGCAAATTCCGGAATCAAAGCCGGGCAGGCAGGTACCGCACTGAGAGCAATGCTTTCCAGACTGGCGAAGCCGACTGAGGAAGTTGCAGCCGTAATGGATAAGCTTGACCTATCACTTACGGATTCTGATGGAAGTATGAAATCCCTGAATGAGATTATGCTTGATTTGAGGGAGGGATTTTCGGGGTTATCGGAATCCGAGCGGGCAAGTACGGCCGCGGCTCTTGCAGGGCAGGAGGCGATGTCAGGAATGCTGGCAATCGTAACTGCATCGGATGCGGATTTTAATAAGCTGAAAGATTCTATTTATAACTGTGACGGTGCTACCGAAAAGATGGCGGCTACCATGCAGGATAACCTGAAAGGTAGCATCACGATTCTCGGTTCTGCAGTTGAGGGATTTGGAATACAAGTTTATGAGAAGATGCAGGAACCGTTACGGGATGTAGTGGAGACCGGAATTGAGTGTGTGGACGGGTTATCCGATGCTTTTGAATCTGGAGGTGTTAAAGGCGTTGTTGAGGAACTTGGAAGCCAGTTTGATGAGCTGACAAACAGAATTGCGGAAACCAGTGATGTGGCTGCCGGAATTGTAGGGCCATTTAAGAATACTGCAAAAATCGGTGTAAATTTAACGAAAGTAGCTATTATACCTATGGCTAATGGGGCGAAACTCCTGGCCGAGAATATGGACATAGTGGCACCAGCAGTGATGGCGGGGGTGGCGGCATTTAAGATTTATAAACCCATCATGAAGACTACATTGGCACTGACGAAAGCGCATGCAGCGGCTGGTGCTGCTGTAGCGGCGATGGAGAAAGCGAATGCTCTGCAGCTGGTATCGACCAATGGCGGTCTAACAGTTCAGCAAACATTGATTGCGCTGCATAATGGTCAGATTACAGCAACGACAGCCCTGACTGGTTTGTGGGCGAAGGCGCAAACAAAATTAAATATGGCTATGGCTGCAAATCCGATTGGGGTTGTGGTTACAGTTGCTGCGGCTTTGGTGGCAGGGGTGTCGGCATATGTTTTAGTGACGGATAAGGCGGCGGAAAATACAAGAATTTTTTCGGAAGAAGAAAAAAAACTTTGCAACAGCATCGATGCAACTTCAGAATCTTTAAGGAAATCAAAAAAGGTACGGGAAGAAAATATCAATGGCATTATACAGGAATATGGATATACTGAATCTCTGGCTGATGAACTGCACAAAATTGTAGACGAAAACGGTCAAGTAAAGGATGGATATGCAGACAGAGCAGCATTTATCACATCTACACTTAGTGAGGCATTAGGATTAGAGATTGAATTAATCGATGGGCAGATCCAGGGATATGGAGAGCTAACAGATACTATTGGTCGTGTTATTCAGAAAAAGAAAGCCGAAGCGGTGCTTACTGCTTATGAAGAGGATTATCAGGCGGCCATAAAGAATCGCGCCTCGGCGATGCAGGATTTGATTCGCGTATCGAATGAGTATGAGGAAGCTCAACGTAAATTAAAAGAGGCTGAAATAGAACAGGAAAAATACTTGGAAGAGAATGGAATTCTGAATCAGGCTCTCACAAATACCATTGATACGCTGGGCATGAAAATGGAAACTTTGGAAGAAAAGGTAGGAAAAGCAAAGTCTTCTTACGAAGAATATAATAATACAATTTCTACATATGAGGGGTTGTCGGCAGCGATTGAAGGGGACGCGAGCCAAATAGAGCAGGCCTTGATGACAATTCAGACCAACTTTAAATATTACGGCGAAGCCTCGAATGAGGAACTAAAACAACAGGCCATAAAAGCTGGAGAAACGATGGACTTGATGGGTAAAGCCATTAAGGGCGGCATTGTATCAGCAACGGACGGTGCGGTGGCGGAAACGGCGAATATGTCTGCACTTACACTGGCGGAACTTGCAAAGATTCCGGGAGGAGCGGCAGAAGTTGCATCCGAGATAGATCCTGCAATGCTGGAGCAGTTAGTTGGATTGTCGGGGGTACTTAGTGCTGAGGCTAAATCAGCGGTTTCTGGATTCCTCGAGGGATTACATGGAGTAGATGAGGGAACAAAAGAAAAATTTGTTAAGGCATGCGCTGGGGCATTGGAAGGATTGAAAGGCTTTGAGGAGATTCTTCCCCTTGCAAAGACAGATGCGGATGCATTTCTGGAAGCTCTTGCAACAGCTTTGGAAGTTCATTCCCCTTCGGCGGCAGTAGCGAGAATTTTTGGACAAGTATGGCCAGGAGCCAGCCAGGGACTGGATTCAGGGCAAGGGGAGCTTACCGAAAAAGGGAATTCCGTCATCGCCAACTTCCTTTCCAGTTTGAGTGATGGCGGCCTTTTGGGGAGCGCGAGACAAGTTGGAACAAAAATCATGAGTTTCTTTGGGCTAGGTATATCCTCCCAAACTGAAAATTCGAAATTTGCTGGTAAAGCCAATGCAGAGGCAGCAAATTTCGGAGCTGGCTCTGTAAACCCATCTAATACTGGAATGATGTTTGGATCCTGGTATGTGTCTGGTGTGGGCAGCAAAATCGGCAAAGCAAAATCGGAAGGAGAATCTTTGGCAGACAGTGCCGAATCAGGGTTGAATACCGCCGATGGATATTCCATAGGTTCTAGTTTTGGCTCTGGTTTTGTCTCTGGGATTGGTAGTTGGATTTCGAATGCGGCATCCAAAGCGGCAGAACTCGCCAACAATGCATTAAACGCAGCGAAAAGAGCGCTGGATTCGCATTCTCCGTCAAAAAAAGCAAAGAAAATCGGGAAAACGCTTCCGCAAGGATTCGGAGTCGGAGTTGACGAAGATGCGGATGTAGCTGTTAAGTCAGCCGAAGAGATGTCAGCTGCCACACTTGACGCGATAGATACAGATGTTATATCTAAAAAATTGCAGGGAATCAACATACCAGATACGATGTCGAGAATTTATGCAGCGGTTGACGACAGGCAGAATCAGGTGTCACAAAGAGTGATAGCTGCAGTGAGCGGAAAAGAGAATCTGGCGTGGAGAGAAAAAAAGAGTGAACAGATTGCACACATTCCAGAGGAGGATATCAATAAGTTGGCGAAGGAATTTGCGATTATTGCGTCAGAAGAGATAGCCGAAAGAATGGATGGGATGGGGCTCTACGCAAGAGAAAGGGAGTTATTCAGGATGATGAGGGAGATGAGGTAAGTGAAGGATATCTATTATGTAAATAGCGCCGGAGTAAAACTGAATTTATTAGCGCCTCCATATATGCTTCAAACAGGAGAAATATTTGACTATAAATGGTTGTACAAGAGCAACATCACGTCATTGCACGGAGGAAAAATAGAAATATTTTTTAAAGAGGTAGAAGAACGGGCACTAATTTTAAGTATTATCAATTATGGCAAGAAAGAATATTGCGCAGCAATCGATAGGTTTTGTGATGTGACAGAATACGATGTCGTGAATGAAGCTCCGGGGAAATTGTATTTTGGAGACCAATACATTCCTTGTTATTTGACTACATCTAGGAAAACAGAATGGGAGAGCGATAGCAGTTTTTTGGATAATAATGTTACATTAGTGATAGAAAAACCATTCTGGATTACCGAAAAAAGCTTCCAGTACCTGCCAAAAGCAAATGCAACCGCAGAAGACGACATTAAAGTGTACAACGAATGCACCTATCCTTACCGCTACCCAGCCCTCGACGAACCTGATTATCTCGCAAATGACCATTACGCTCCGGTCGATTTCCGCATGATCGTCTATGGTCCGAGGCTGCGCACCAACATCCTGATCGGAGATCAAATTTACCATGTAGAATATCCTATATCTGGCGGTGAGTACATGGTGATCGACAGCCGTGACATCGCAAAAGAAGAAAAAAGAGTCTATCTGGTGCGACAGAACGGCGAAACAGTAAACCTCTTTAATTACCGGGACACGATAAACTCCATTTTTACAAAGATCCCACCCGGAAACCACGTGGTGGATATTGGAGAGGCCGGGATGGATATCACAGTCTACAAGAGCCGGAGCGAGCCGGAGTGGAGCCAGAGCGAGAAAACATCCGAGCTTAGGATACTCTAGGAGGGAAAAATATGGATTTTGTTTATGCAGATGAAAACCGCGCGGACATCGACTATTTTCGAGAATCGGTAGACTTTGAAACCGGGGATGAGGATGCCCTGAACGATTTTGAGATCACGACGAGCATATTAAAAAAAGGATACACTGTATATGCCCCTGGAACTGAGTGGGGAGGAATTGTGGAGTACCTGAAAGGCACTAACACCGGGAATGTCCCCGTATGGAAAGGGCACACCTGGAGAGGGCTATTGATGCAGGACATCATAGAGCCGCCGGCCGGGAGCGACTACCGAACCGTATCAGGGGAAGCAAATGGGATCATAAAAAATCTCCTTAGTGGTGTGCTAGGGGGATTTTTTCGTGTCCCGGATAGGGGTTCCGGGCTTTCAGTGTCCTCTTACCAGTTCCCACTTTTTTGCAAGGTAGGCACCGGGATTATGGATATGCTGCACAAATACGGGTACCGGCTAAGCATCCACGCCGAAAAAGAGGTTCCGGGGGAGCCGTATATCGTATACTGCGAGGCAGTGCCGGCCGAAAAAGTAGCCGGGGAGTTTAACGCGGACAACAAAGTCCCCATGACATTTATCGATAACGGGATGGGGGTCAACCACCTGGTGTGTATGGGATCCGGGGAGCTGCAGGAAAGACAGCGGATAGATCTGTACCTGCAGCCGGACGGAAGCATTGGAAAAACGCGATATTATACTGGTTTTGCAGAACGGAAAGCCTATTACGACTATGGAAATGCACAGTCACTTGAAGATCTGGAAGAGAATGGCAGGAAGCGGCTGAAAGAGATCGCATCCGGAAAGGCGATTGAGTTAAAGCTTCCAGACCGGGATTATGAGATTGGGGACGTGGCATGCGCAAGATACCGGGAGCACGATCTATATATCGAAAGACGTATAACCCGGAAAATATTAAGAAGGACCGAAACGGGAGAAGAGATTGAATATAAGGTAGAAGGTGATTAAATGGCATTTGATATGATTACAGCGGAAGGCCACATCGTAACAGCATTTGATGATGCGGCAATAAGGAAGGGAATATACGGCGATCTGACCGTGGGGGAGATTGGAGAAAAGTTGGAGTATCAGATTGTGTCCAGCAATGTCTTAAGGGTAAAAAGCGGGGTCTTAATGGGCCAGGGAAGACAGATTATAATTAAACCCAACACCTACGAGGATTTTACATTTGATAACGGGACTCAGGGTACGATACGATATGATATCTGTGGTTTCCGGTACATTAAATCGGGAGACACAGAGACACTGGAAAAATTTGTAAAAAAAGGCACGGGTGTCGAGAGTGTCCCCACAGTGAATGATCTGTGGACAGGAGCTACGAGTACGGAGTTTGGATTGTACCAGGTAATGTTTAATGGCCTCGTGATGGAGGAGGTCACCCCGCTTTTTGACACATGTAACACGCTGCCAAAACTATCCGAAAAAGGCGCGGTCGCCACAATCGGGAATTACGGAAAGACATGGAACCTGGATAAAGACTACAAACCCATAGCAGGAAAAGAAATCAGGAACACAAATCAGGCCATGTTCGATTGCACCGGAGAATGCATCTTGGTTAAAAAAGAGGGATATTATCTTGTTTGCGCACAGACAAACTGCTTTTCCGATGATGGCACCGGCACGGTCTGGATGAAGGTAAACAAAATGGCAGGACCCGCCTCATCCGACCCACTGTCGGCACAAACCTATATCTATAAGGGATACGCAACAGCAAGCGTACAAGGAGTTGTCTGGTGTAACGTTGGAGATAAACTAAACATCCTGGTATCCGCATCGACCGTATCCGGAACACTTAAGTGTGCAGGACAAGATAAGCTCACGGTAATCAAACTCTAGGAAGGAGAAAACAGTGGAAAACAAGATTGGAGAATAAAGAAACAGAAGAACCATCCGAGGGCATTCCAGAAGACGAATACCCGGAATACATCCAGCCAACCGGCGCGCACGATGCCTACCATACCGGGGACAAAATTACCTTTAACGGAAAACATTACATCTGCATCGCTCCGGAAGGCGTAGCAGTAGTATGGAGCCCGGATACATACCCGGCATATTGGCAGGAAGTAGAATAGGAGAGGAAATATGGAAATCAGAGCAAGACCGTAACGGTCTTATTTTTATACAAAAAACAGTTGCGCCGGCGCAATGGAAAGGAGAAGCATGGAGACAATTATTTCAGCCTGTATCTCTGCAGGCGTAACACTTATCGTGTGCCTGATAAGCAATCGCGGACAGCAGGAGCGTACACGTGCCCTGATGGAGTACAAGATTGACGAGCTTACGAGGCACGTAGAGAAGCATAACAGTGTGGTGGAGCGTACATACATCTTAGAAGAAAAGATGAAAGTAGCAAACCACAGAATCGACGATCTGGAAAGGAAGGCAGAGTAGCATGGAACAGATTATGAATTATGTAAAACCGGAACTTATTGTTGTAGCGATTGCATTGTACTTCTTAGGGGCATGGCTTAAGCAAGCGCAGACCGTAAAAGATAAGTATATCCCACTTATCTTGGGGGCTGTGGGAATATTTATTTGTGGGATTTGGGTGGCATCTGTAAGCCAGTTTGCAGATGCACAGGCGGTTTTAACCGGTATCTTCGCGGCGATCACGCAGGGTATCCTTGTGGCAGGATTGAGCACTTATGTAAACCAGCTTATCAAGCAGCTTAACAAAGAGGAGTAGAGGGCGAGTAATCGTCCTCTTTTATATTTGCGACGTCGTAGGAAAGGAGAAGATTTATGGAACTTAATGACATTTTGAAGCTCGGCAACGAAGGTGCCCCTGCAGAATGGCTCGCGCATCTAACCGGAAATGGCATCGAGGGCATTGACGGAGACATTTTAAAAACCCTGATCGAGGAGGATAATTCTAATGACCCATTATTTCCCGTCCTCCCGATCGAAGCCACCCCAGAGATCCAGTTTTATCCCTGCAGCACTGCCAACTACACAAAGGGTCGCGGGGGCAATCCAATTCTATACCTCCCGATCCACTTTACATCGGGGGCAAACACACAGGCCGGCGCTGCACTGGCCAACTGTAAATATTTTAACCGGGTCTCTGCTGGCGCATCTGCCCATTTTTTTATTGATAGCGGATATACAATCTGGCAGTCTGTACCGGAATCCGACACCGCTTGGCATGCGGGAAACTGGGCCATGAATCAGAGATCTATTGGAATCGAGGTATGCTCAGCCGGCGCATTTACCTCGGGCGAGATCGAGAGACTGACCTGGCTGGTGCGAAAGCTGATGAAAAAGTACAACATTCCCGCGTCCAGGGTGATCCGGCATTACGACGTAACCGGGAAGAGATGCCCGGCCTACTACGTAGATTCCTCCCGCTGGAAGACTCTCCATGCCCAGATCACCAGCGCAGAGACGTACGGCTGGAAAAAGGACTCCAAGGGCTGGTGGTACCGGAACGCAGATGGCAGCTATCCGGCCAAAAAATGGCAGGAGATAAACGGAGATTGGTACTACTTTAACGAAGACGGCTACATGCTTACCGGATGGCAGAAGATTAAAGACGTGTGGTATTACCTCGGCACCGACGGAGCTATGCGGACCGGCTGGCAAAAAGTGAACGGAAACTGGTTTTACCTGGACAAATCAGGAGCGATATACGAAAACAAATGGCTCGAAGATGAGGAAGAGTGGTACTATCTAAAATCTGGCGGCTACATGGCCAAGAATGAAGTGCTAGAGATAAATGGCAAGTATTACGCATTTTTATCAGACGGACACATGGGTCGCACGGATGAAAATGGCGAGCTGGCTTAAAATGATCCCCGGGGCTTACCGCTCCGGGGAATCTAAAATAACACTCCATCCTTTATATGTACAAGAACATGCTTTTGGTTTGCCTTGCGCACCGCGCTTGGCTTGCTGGATGCCGGCCATTATCTTATATGCTTCGGATTCACTTGTAAATCCAAATAATTGGTAGTTATTGCGCGCCCAGTTTGCGAGAGAGCGGAACTGGTAGTGCTTTCCCTCGGGGCTTACAAGATGCCAGTCTATAGCGTTTACATTTGTTTCAAAGCGGCCAGAGTTTGGACTCATCTTTGCGGCTGCAGTGCCCAATCTCAAGTTCGCTGTCTGCCCGGAATCTGATAAGCGCTTTTTGGCGTCGGCGCTCCACCGACTAGACTTCCCCTTATGGGAGAGTGATTTACGCACCTTGCTGCATTCCTTGCCGCAGGTGATTTTCTTGGAGGACGGAGGGCATTTAAACACCTTTCCGCAGATCACACACTTTCTTTCCATCTTAAGCCCTCATCGATTCGAGTTTTTCGACAATTAATTTCTCGGCCCAAGGCGCAGGTTCGCGTTTCCCGGACTCCCAATCCTCTAAGGTCCTTACCGGAATCTCAAATATTCTGGACATTTCTGCGCGGGATAAACCGGCCTCCATTCGTTTTCCGCGAATACTATTCCTTTTAATCAGTTTTCCGGCCCTCTCAAGTTCAGCTCTGCATTCTTCGCTCGCCTCATCGTCAAATAACCATCCGTCATTTGTGTGACCGTTAATTTCGTATGCGTGGCCATTTGCAATAAGGTTATCAAGATTATATCCCTCCGCCGAAAGCTTGTTCGCAACCTCTGCCATGTCAGGGGCGGGAGGCAGCTCCCACACCCCGGCCGGCTCTTTGTAAAAATTATCAGTAATCCATTTATCGAGTGCCTCTTTTGTAATAAACCTTTTCACGTCTACACCTCCTCGTAATCGCAGTAAACAAAATGCGATGTACCATCGTACCATATTAATGCTGGTCTTCCGTTTTGCTGGCCAAGCATTTCGCTTGCGAGGTACGTCTTGCCATCTGGCGTATCTATCAACAGATTGCCCATTTCATTTTCAGATGCAGTAAAACCTTCCGGAATCTCGATTTGTATCTCATCCCACGCCACAGCAGTGCTGTGTGGAGCACCTACTGTGTAAACATTTCTTTTTTCATTAGCAAGCACACCATAATTTTTGAAAGCCTTAATCTTCATCCGTTTTACCTCCTATTATTTTGATAAATATTCACCAAGTGTACAAACAAAATAATTCGTAATTCCCAGTCTCTTGTTATTGTATTCTGCTGTTTTTCTGACTTTTTCAAACTGTCCAGGCATTCCGACACCTACGATTCCGTTCTTTTTGTGATACATCATCGGAAGACTGTTCATTTCTTCTTCTGAGAGACCAGACTTTCTGATTTGATCCAAAAGCTGTTGCTCTTTTTCACTTAATTTTTTCGCCATGTTTTTTGCTTCCTTCCATGCTTTTTTAATTGCTTCGGAGATACCAAATCCGAATCCTTTAACCAGTTCCCAGGCTCTCTTCATGATTTTTGATAAGTTATATTTCTTCATCTTTGTTATCTCCCTTCCTTTACTGTAATTAAATTATACCACGCAATGCGTGGAATGTCAATAGAAAAAGAGAAAAAAGTTAAAAAGTTTATATTTTTTAAAAATAAAAGTTGAAAAAATATAAAAATAAATGTATTATAATAAAAAAGGAGGATGTAAAATGCATACAGATGTTAGAGAATATATTAATTTGTGCAGAGTGAAAAAAGGAAATATCACAGAGGCTGAGCTTGCCAGGCGGACCGGACAAACGCCACAAAACATGAATAACAAGTACAAAAGGAATACTTTCAAGATTTCGGAACTTGAAAAAGTGGCGGATGCATTTGGCGCAGACTTAAAAATTACGTTTGTTGACAAAGAGACGGGATTACCAATAATATAAAATAATGTGTATTATATATAAATAATAGCATAAAAAATATAAAGAAAAGTATAAAATAATATTGACAAAATATAAAAAATAGTGTATTATATAATTGCCAGGAGGGAAACCGAATGACAATAACCGGGCAAGCGGAGAAAGGAGCAAATATGGAAGACATGAACATGACGGAAGTTGCAAGATTGCTTTTGGGGCTAAGGTCCGCAGGATGGACGGAGAAAGAGATTAACGATTTTATTCTTTTCATTGAAACCGGGGAAGAACAGTATAAACCCAAACCAAAAGAAAAGGCTGAATAAATCAGCCGGAGCATAATAGGGAGGGCGGGCTTGCCACCGCTCCCCATCAAAAATATAATAACAGAAAAATAAAATAAAGTAAATAGTATCCCCTGGTTTATAGGTAGAGACCGGGGGAATTAGTTTCTTCCTATTAATATTTGTTGCATCTTATTCGTCCCTATTCTTCAGTCCCAATATCGGTCAATATCCCGGTAACTTCCCTATACGGCATCGTATATCTCTGCGCCAGATACCGCATGGAAGCGGACAACTCACCATCTGGTCCGCCGAACTGGGAGATAATGACCTGGGCAATTTTCGGATTAGTTTGAGTAATATTTACCGGATATTGTAATCGTTTTTCATAATTCCACATATTCTAGCACCATCCTTCCTGCCACGGCCACGGCTCATTAATCCAATTCCACCTGTCGGTGCAGGAGGCGACAGCGGTGTCAACGGTCAGCGGGCCATAGTATTTTGCGTATTCCCGGAGCGCCTGATTCCTGATTTTGCTGTGTTCGTAAAAATAATCCAGAGCAGCAGTATCGCAGGGATGAGTATCCAGATAGAGCTTTACGTCGTCGACTGCGAAGCTGGCTTGGTTGATCAGGCAGAGTAGCTCCTTGCGGTTTGGCTTGTTTTCGAGATTGATATCGCTCATGAATTACACCCTCCCATTCCATAAAATGGTTTATCAAGTTCTTCAAAAATGGTTCCCCGGCAGAGTGCCTGCTCCTTATCATAGATGCGTTTCCAGTTTTGCCACGGTACATACGCCATTGCTAACGGCATTCCACTCAATTCGTCGTCATGCTCACAGCAGGGGGAGGTCTCGGTGTATACCGTATAAGGCGCAGGAGTCTGGGTATTTCCACAATTGTTTGATCTGTAGCTGCGACTGTTATTGTAGATACCACGTCTCATGTAGTCGTTTGTATTACCACGGTAATTCGGCATGAATAATAGCCCCTTCCTTAAGTGTTTACAATATTATAGTATGGCGGGGTAGGAAAATGGTGCATTGCCCAAAGAGGCAGAAAAATGGCAAGGAATGAAGTAATCTGACTTCGTCCCTTGCCTTATAATAAAAGATGATAGGTATAACGATTATATTTACATCAATTCTCGTAAGAAGCTGTCGATATACGAATGGCAGCGCTTTTCAAAAAAGTAGTCCGACGGCTTAATTGAGCGTCTGCAAAGTCTCAAAGAAATCAGGATAAGAGACATCCACGCATCGGCTGTCCAAAATAGTAGTATTTCCTTCTGCGGCAAGTCCGGCTACGGCAAAAGCCATGGCAATCCGGTGGTCAAGATAACTGTTGATTGTTCCGCCGTGTACGGTTTTTCCGCCGTATATGATCATTCCGTCCTTGGTTGGTGTAACTTTAACCCCCATCGCCCTAAGTCCTTCGGTCGTGGTTAGTATGCGGTCTGTTTCTTTGACTTTCAATTCGGCTGCATCTTTGATCGTGGTGGTTCCATCCGCAAAAGCGGCCATTACAGCGATCATGGGGATTTCATCAATCAGAGTGGGGATAATAGAGCCTTCCACGGTAGTTCCATGAAGAGAACTGCTTTTTACCAGCAGATCAGCGGTAGGTTCTCCCCCGTCATTTCTTTCGTTTAAGTAGGTGATATCCGCACCCATTGCTTTGCAAACTTTAAGGAGTCCGGCGCGGGTAGGGTTAACTCCCACATTTTTAATTAAAAGCTCTGACCCCGGTACGAGAAGTCCTGCTGCGATAAAGTAAGCAGCAGAGGAAATATCTCCGGGTACCTGGATTTTCTGGGCAAATAATTCTTCGCACGGGCAGATGGATGCTGTCGCACTGCCATCCTCATGAAGCCTGGTAGAGATAGAGGCCCCGAAACCGCCGAGCATCAGCTCCGTATGGTTTCTTGACAGGATAGGTTCCGTAACACTGGTTACTTCATCTGCGTAAAGCCCTGCTAGTAAAACTGCTGATTTTACCTGCGCGGAAGCTACTTTGGAGTGATAATGGATACTGTGTAGGGACGGAGATACTCCTGACGGCAGATGATGGTTGATGAAAAGGGGGGCACAACCATTTTCGGTCTGGCTTATGATATCTGCGCCCATCAGGGTCAGTGGTTCGGTAATCCGCTTCATGGGGCGGGAGTTTAACGAAGCATCTCCGGAAAGGGTGCTCGCAAATGGCTGGCCGGACAGAATACCAGAGATTAGCCGGGTGGTCGTTCCGCTGTTCCCGACATCCAGAATCCGGGACGGGGCTGCAAGTCCATGAAGGCCCTTTCCGTGGACGAGAATTTGCTCAGGGGTGTTTTCAATCTCGATACCCATTTCCCGAAAACAACCGATTGTGGACAGACAGTCTGCTCCCTGAAGAAAATGGGTGATCTCTGTTGTGCCTTTTGCCAGTGCTCCAAACATGATGGAGCGGTGGGAAATGGATTTGTCACCGGGGATATTTACTTCGCCGTGTAATCCTTTGGAGGGTTTTATTTCCATAAATACGGTCCTCTTTTCTTTATACTTTTAAAGTGAAATGATACTAACGTTCGTATACGATGTATCTGTGTCTCTTGAGCAGCGTAACAGATTTTCCGCAGGAATCTTCATCATAGAATTCAATCCGCAGTACGCCCTCTTCAAATTCCCGGTTATGTACGATGCCTACGTTCTTTATACTGATCGCGTTAGATGCCAGAATCGTGGCGATCGTGGCGATCGCACCGGACTCGTCCGGAATGTCACAGTAGATACAGAATGACTTTTTGATCGGGCCGGCAGAGCCGTTAGGCATGGAATTACGGTAGTTTCTTGAGTGGTCGAACATGTCGTAAATGTCATGTTCCCGTGACTCATCGACCAGTTTTTTAGCCTGTGTCAGAGTCTCAATGTAATCCCCCAGAATCTGAGAAATATTGTCTTTGTTCTGCATACAGATATGTTGCCACATAGTGGGGGAGGAGGAGGCGATCCGTGTGATATCCTTGAAGCCTCCAGCGGCCAGGTTCTTCATGAGTTCGTCAGAGGTATCCGTATCCCTCACAAAATTGACCAGCGATGCGGCGATAATGTGGGGCAGATGACTGATCGTTCCGGTCACTTTGTCATGGATTCGATAATCCAGTACAAGAGGCAGTGAGCGCAGAGATTCCACAAATGCAGCATAAGTATCGACCTTCTCCTTTGTTATTTTAGCAGAGGGGGTAAGGATAAAATAGGCATTTTCGATAATCAGTGGTTTGGAATTGGCAAAACCGCTTTTCTCTGAACCGGCCATGGGATGACCGCCGATAAAATATTCCTCCAGCCCCAGTCTGATAATCTCCTCATGGATCGGGGTTTTGACGCTTCCTACGTCAGTCAGGATCAACTGATCATGGAGATAAGGCGACATTTGTTTCAGGTAAGCAGTATTGAATGCTACCGGGGCACACAGGAAAATATAATCGCAGTATTTGAAATTGTCATCAATCGCCGTGCAGGCAACATTGATGATGGATTCCTGGGTGGCTAGTGCCAGAGTTTCTTTATTATTATCGAAAGCAACAATCTCATAATCGGGATAATATCGGCGGATTGCCTTCGCGATAGAGCCGCCAATGAGTCCAAGTCCGATAAAACCGATTTTTTTCTGTTCCATAGTTGTTCGTCCTTTCGTGTGATTATGCATATAAAGTGATATTATGATGCCGGAGCAAAAAGTCATGTGTTTTAGGTTTGCATGAAAAAATATACAGGCATCAGGGGGGAAGACTTTTCAATCCCAACAATATTCTAATAGATAAAGCAAAATCTGTCAATGATATGTCGCTTTAAAGTGTAAAAGTATACGGGTTGGAAATTCATAACTTTTATTGAAAATTGAATATTTGTAGACTATAATAAGTCAAGATGTTGATAATTAGCATTCTGGGGTTATATGAGACTAGGAGGTTTATAAATGAGTTTTTCACGAAATGATACAAAAATGATTAAAGGAATGGCGATTATATTGATGTTTTATCACCATTTATTTGCCTTTCCTGAGCGGCTTCAGGAAAATATTACATATGTTTCAAGTTTTTACCTTGGTGAAAATTCTATTTCATTTCATATAGGTGAATTTGGCAAACTGTGCGTAGCTCTTTTTATGTTTTTGGCTGGTTATGGAACATATCTTTCAAGCAAAAAAGAAGAAAATTTAAGTTTTTTGGGAAAAAAGATTATAAATTTGTATAGAGTGTATTGGCAGGTATTTCTTTTAGTTGTGCCTATTTCAATTATAATTGGCAAGGGATGGAAAGGATTTGTATTAAAAGAGTTTATATGGAATTTAATTGGATTAGATATTACGTATAATGGAGAATGGTGGTTTTTTACAACGTACATTATTCTTATTTTTGCTTTCCCGGGAATTAAAAAATTCATTGATAGAAAAAACTCGTACTTTATATATGATGTTTTATGTATAGTACTAGTTAATGCAATTATTATGTTGCTTGTGCCGGAAATAGTATCTATGCCTTTGTGTGAGAAATTATCTTCTTCATTGATTTGGATAAAATTGTACCAAGCAATGACATGGCTGCCTGTTTTTATGTTTGGTTGTGTGTTTGCTAAATATGATGTTTTATCTACAGTAAAAAAGAAATTTAGTGGTAACTACTTATCTATATTGATTTCTATATTGATACTTGCAGGTGTTTTTTACATGAGACATATTTATTATTCAAAATATGATTTTATTAATGCACCTATTTTTATCTGCGGATTAGTTGTTGCACTTTCAGGAAGAATAGGACGGTGTATACAACCAATATTAATTAAAATAGGTGAGGAAAGTACGATAATATGGCTTACACATAGTTTTTACTGTTATAAATGGTGTCAAAAATTAGTTTATGCGCCCAAATATGCTCCGTTAATAGTGTTATGGTTATTAAGTATCACGTACGTGACTTCAAGAGTGGTTAAAGCTTTATGGGGGAATTTTGAGCTCCTTTATTTTAAGAATAAAGAAAAATTGAAGGTTTTTAAATAAATATTCTCTATTCTGTTATTTTGGCTGTGAATAGCAGAAGCTTGAATTTAGAGTATACTAAACTATATACAGAAATTAGTTCTTGTTAAAAATTGATAAAATAGTTGTAACGCGGATAAAAATTTAGTACAATATATCCATGAGAAACTTATAGCAAGGAGGCAGCAGCATGAAGGTTTACAGAACGGATGAAATTAGAAACGTCGTTCTCCTGGGACACGGAGGATGTGGAAAGACAAGCCTGGCGGAGGCTATGGCCTATGTATCAGGGGTAACCAGTCGTCTGGGCAGCGTTGATGGCGGCAACACGATTAGTGATTTTGATAAAGAGGAGCAGAAGAGGAAGTTCTCAATCAGCACAAGTCTGGTTCCGATTGAATGGGAGAAAGCGAAGATTAATGTGCTTGACACACCGGGATATTTCGATTTTGTAGGAGAAGTGGAAGAGGCAGCCAGCGTGGCTGATGCAGCGGTTATCGTAGTTTCCGGTAAAGCAGGTGTGCAGGTGGGAACAGAAAAGGCATGGGAATTGTGCGACAAGTATCATCTGCCGCGTATGATCTACGTGACTGAGATGGACGTGGATGATGCCAGCTTCCGTCAGGTAGTGGAAGACCTGACCGCAAGATATGGTAAGGTTATCGCACCTCATTTCATGCCGGTTCGTGAGAATGAGAAACTGGTAGGCTATGTAAATGTGATCAAGAACGCAGCGAGAAGATATACAGGAATCGGACAGAGAGAAGAGTGTGAGATTCCGGAATACTCTCTGGCGAATCTTCAGATCTACCGTGAGAAGCTTCTTGAGGCGGTGGCAGAGACCAGTGAAGCATTCATGGAAAGATATTTTGAAGGGGATGAGTTCTCTGTTGAAGAGATTCGTTCTGCTATGAGAACTGAAGTTATGGAAGGTTCTATTGTACCGGTTGCAATGGGCTCTAATACTCAGGCTCAGGGTGTTGCCAATCTGCTTTCCGATATCGTTCGTTTCTTCCCGAGTCCAGAGTACAGAGAGTGTGCCGGCATCAACCGTAAGACGAACGAGATATTTGAGGCGAACTATGACTTCGCGAACTCTAAGAGCGCATATGTATTCAAGACGATGGTTGACCCGTTCATCGGTAAATATTCCTTTGTTAAGGTCTGCTCCGGAGTTTTGAAAGGTGACGACGTACTCTATAATCCGGAATCTGATTCAGAAGCGAAATTAGGCAAGATCTATACCTTGATGGGAAATAAGACGCTGGAGGTTTCCGAGTTGTTCGCAGGTGACATCGGTGCGATCGCGAAATTGAATAATACAAAGACGGGAGATACTTTATCCACGAAGTCTGCACCGATTTCATATGGAAGAACAGAGTATTCCAAACCGTATACATATATGAAGTATGTGGTAAATAATAAAGGTGATGAGGACAAAGTTTCTCAGGCACTTAGCCGGATGATGGCAGAAGATGTGACACTGAAAGCAGTGAATGACAGCGAGAACCGTCAGTCTCTGATTTATGGTATGGGCGATCAGCATCTGGAAATTGTAGCGAGCAAGCTGGCTGAGCGTTATAAAGTGGGAATCACTCTGGAGACACCGAGAGTTGCGTTCCGTGAGACGATCCGCAAGAATTCAGATGTAGATACCAAGTATAAGAAACAGTCCGGCGGACATGGACAGTATGGTCATGTTAAGATGCGTTTTGAACCCTCCGGAGACCTTGAGGCACCATATGTATTTGCGGAAGAAGTAGTAGGCGGAGCCGTGCCGAAGAACTATTTCCCGGCAGTGGAAAAAGGACTTCAGGAATCTGTTGTGAAGGGACCTCTTGCCGGATATCCGGTAGTCGGAGTGAAAGCGACTCTGTACGATGGCTCTTACCACCCGGTGGACTCTTCTGAGATGGCGTTCAAGACCGCTACGATCCAGGCATTTAAGAAGGGCTTCATGGAGGCAGGACCGGTGCTTCTGGAACCAATCGCATCTGTGAAGGTAAAGGTTCCGGATGATTATACCGGAGATGTTATGGGCGATCTGAACAAACGCCGCGGCCGTGTACTGGGAATGAATCCGGTAGCGGGAGGATATCAGATTATTGAAGCAGATGTACCGATGACAGGATTGTTTGGCTATTGTACGACTCTTCGTTCCATGACGGGCGGACGCGGAAGCTATTCTTATGAGTTTTCACGTTATGAGCAGGCTCCGGGTGATGTTCAGGAGAAAGAGATTGCAAAGCGTGCGGCTGAAGAAGCATAGTCATTCAGGCTGTATCTGCTGACAGACAGAAAGTTAGTTATGTATTTTTATACCTTCCTTAGGGCTTCCGGCCATAAGGAAGGTATTTTTTGGCATATATAGGCTGTTTCTGCTAATAAGTATTCTTTAAGCCAGAGACAAAAGAAAATAGAGGGAAAGTACGGCAAAATAGTATCTTAAAAGAAAAGGTTCTGCTATTGTACTTTTGAATGAAAAGTGGTATGCTACGGTAGAGGTAATTTGTTTGTTGTAGTTATCACGGTATAACGTGTATTTACGTATAACATTTTACCTTAAATTTAGTTTACATTTGAGAGAAAAAGCAGAGGAAATTTGGAATGAATATTGTAATTATTGGGGACGGAAAAGTCGGACATAAGCTGACTGTGAAGTTGTCCGAGGAAAATTATGATGTAGTTTTGATTGACCAGAATGAAGGAAAACTAAAACAGGCGTTGGATAAGCTGGATATCTTATGCATCACTGGTGATGGGGCGGATGCGGAGATTCAAAGACAAGCAGGGGTGCCGGAGGCTGATTTGGTCATAGCCTGTGCATCCACAGATGAGCTTAATATGCTGAGCTGCCTTTTGGCAAAACGACTGGGGGCAAAGCATACGATCACAAGGGTGAGAAATCCTATTTACTATCAGCAGATTGATCTGCTTAGAGAAGATCTTCGCCTTAGTATGGCTGTAAATCCTGAGCTGTCGGTAGCTTTTGAGATTTCGAGGACGATTTTGCTTCCGGATACTGCAAAAGTAGAGACTTTTATGAAGGGGAAAGTCGAGCTGGTTGAGTTTATTGTCAGAGAGAGGAGTCACCTTGAAGGCCTGTCGCTGGCAGAATTATATCAGAGATTTCAGATTAAGATTTTGGTATGCGCGGTCAGACGGGGGAATGAGGTCATTATTCCGGATGGAGATTTTGTTGTACATGAAGGTGACCGTTTGCATATTGTGGCGTCTCACAAATCTATGGAGGAATTCTATCATTTTATAGGAAAGAAAAAAAACGTCAAGAATGTGATGATCTGTGGAGGAGGACGTGTCGGGTACTACCTGGCAAAGCAGCTCCTGAACCTGGGAATGCAGGTAAAGATCATTGAGATCAATCACCAGAAATGTGAAGATCTTTGTGCTGCGCTTCCGAAGGCCACGATTATCTGCGGAAATGCGGCGGACCAGGATCTTCTTATTGAGGAAGGCATTGAAAAAGCGGATGCCATGATCAATCTGACTGGTGTGGATGAGGAGAATATTATTCTTGCACTTTTTGGAAAGACGAAAGGTGTGGAGAAAATAGTTGCCAAGGTCAATGAAGACAGCCGTGCACAGCTTGTTGAGGAATTGGGAATTGACGGACTGGTTTCAGCGAAAACTGCGGCGGCAGATGCGATTATGAGTTATGTGCGTGCGCGTAATAATTCATTCAGAAGTGCGAATGTAGAATCTATGTATCAATTAGTGGGCGGACGTGTGGAGGCTCTGGAGTTTATTGTGAAGCAGGAGACCAGCTATACGAATATTCCGTTTAAGAACCTGGCGATCAAATCCAACAATCTGATTGCGTGTATCGGCAGGGGAAGAAAGATCATTATTCCCGGCGGTGAAGATTCCATGCAGGTGGGTGATAGCGTCGTGCTGGTAACCACGCAGAAAAAAGTTCAAGATATTACAGATATTTTGTTGTAGCGGGAGAGTACGAGACGATGAATACAAAAATGACAGCCTATATCATAGGTAAGATGCTGGGGGTAGAGGCGATTTTGCTTCTGGTGCCTGCGGCGGTGGGGATGATTTATAATGAACATTCTGCCATATATTTTCTGGCGGTTTCCGGGATGCTTCTGGTGTGCTGGGCGCTCTGGGGAAGAAAAAGTCCCGCAAATACAACGATTTATGCAAAAGAGGGTTTGGTGATCGTGGCGACGGCCTGGATATTCTGGTCATTGTTCGGGGCGATGCCGTTTTATTTTTCCGGTACGATTCCGAACTATATCGATGCATTTTTTGAGACGGTCTCCGGGTTTACCACGACTGGGTCTACGATCCTCGAACAGATTGAGGGACTCCCCAAAGGGATGATTTTCTGGCGGGCACTTACGCACTGGATAGGCGGTATGGGAGTGCTGGTGTTTGTCATGGTACTGACTTCGCTGGATGAGAAGAATTCCATGCATCTGATGCGTGCAGAGGTACCGGGACCTGAGGCGGATAAATTGGTGCCGAAGGCACGAGATACGGCGCAGCTTCTTTATGGAATGTATTTTGTGCTGACTGCGGTAGAAGTGATTTTTCTTCTGTTTGGTGGTCTGAATTTGTTTGATAGTATCACGCATGCCTTCAGTACGGCAGGAACAGGAGGATTCTCCGGGTACAATGCCAGTGTAGCGCATTTTGACAGTGCTTATGTGGACGGAGTCATCACCGCATTTATGATTCTGTTTGGAGTGAATTTTAACTTGTATTTTTTCCTGGTGCTGCGGGATTTTAAAAGTGTGTGGAAAAATGAGGAGCTGCGTACATATTTGGGAATCATTGCTGCGGCGGTGGCTATTATAGTAATAAATATCACTCCTATGTATCACTCTGTATCAAGGGCATTCCGGTTTGCAGCGTTCCAGGTGGCATCGGTGATCACGACTACCGGTTTTATTACGGCTGATTTCAATTTGTGGCCGGAGCTTTCCAAATGTGTGCTGTTGATGGTGATGGTAGTCGGAGCGTGCGCCGGTTCAACGGGCGGTGGTATCAAGGTGTCCAGGCTTTTGATCCTGCTTAAAAGCATCAAGCGAGAGTTGCAGCTCATGCTGCATCCGAAGGCCGTGACCATTGTCAAAGTGAATGGAAAACGGGTGAAAGATGAGACCATGCGGGGGGTTTATGTATATTTTATCGCATATGCGCTGATTATTATTGTATCGGTACTTTTGGTTTCACTGAACAATTTCGATTTTGAGACCACGTTTACATCGGTACTTACCACGATCAACAATGTGGGTCCGGGACTCGGACTAGTGGGTCCGGTGGAAAACTTTGCTAAATTTACGGGATTTTCCAAGCTGGTACTTTGCGTGGATATGCTGGTTGGAAGGCTTGAGATTTTTCCGTTTCTGATGCTGTTTTCGCCAACTCTTTGGAGCAAGAAATTTTAACAGGAGAGATTATGAAGAAAAGAAGAATTTTGTATGGAGTGATTGCGGCGGTTCTGGCTGCGGGTATCTATTATTATGTGGCACTGCCGGCGATTAACATTCACTCAGCGGATGTATGGTATTTCGTTTTATTTGTTGTGGCTGCGGTGGGCGTGATTTATGCTCTGCGCAAAGGGGCAAGAAGAGGAGACTTAAATTCACTTAGAGAAGTAAAAAAAGTAAAAGGTGTGAAGATCATTTTCGGTCTTTTCTTTATTCTTCTTGCCGTTTATCTGGTGGGAAGTCTTCTGTCCTCACCGATCGTGAATGCGAAGAAATACCAACAGCTTTTGAAGGTTGAGGAAGGCGAGTTTACGAAGGATATCGAGGAGCTGTCATTTGATCAGATCCCGCTTTTGGACAGAGATTCCGCGCTGCTGCTCGGTAACAGGAAAATGGGAAGCATGTCTGATATGGTCTCCCAGTTTGAAGTGGATGATATATATAGTCAGATTAATTACCAGGACCGGCCGGTGAGAGTCTCTCCGCTTAAGTATGCCAGTGTGATCAAATGGTTTACGAACCGCAGTGACGGCATTCCGGCGTATATCAAGATTGATATGGCAAGTCAGACGACAGAGTTGGTGAAGCTTAAGGAAGGAATGAAGTATTCTACCAGCGAGCATTTCGGAAGAAATGTTTACAGGCATCTTCGGTTTGCGCATCCCACCTATATTTATGGCGAACTGAGTTTTGAGATTGATGAGGACGGAGTACCGTACTGGATCGCACCGGTAAAGAAGTTCAATATCGGGCTGTTCGGCGGTGAGACCGTGGGTCGTGTGGTCCTCTGCAATGCGATCACTGGAGAGCTTCAGGATTATAAGGTGGAGGATGTTCCGCAGTGGATTGACCGGGCATATTCTGCCGACTTGCTGGTTCAGCTTTATGATTATTATGGAGCTTTGAAGCATGGATTTTTTAACAGCGTACTGAGTCAGAAGGACTGTCTGAAGACAACCAATGGTTATAATTACCTGGCGATCGATGATGACGTGTGGGTTTACACCGGCGTGACTTCGGTGAACAGTGACCAGTCCAACGTTGGTTTTGTACTGATGAATCAGCGTACAATGGAGACAAAATACTACCCGATCGAGGGTGCGATTGAGGATTCGGCTATGGATTCTGCTGAAGGGCAGGTACAGAATCTGCATTATCAGGCAACATTTCCACTGCTCCTGAATATTTCCGGAGAGCCGACATATTTCCTGGCGCTGAAAGACGATGCAGGCTTGGTTAAGAAATATGCGATGGTAAATGTTCAGAAGTACCAGGTGGTGGCGATCGGAGATACGGTCAGTGCGTGTGAAGCACAATATCATGAGCTGCTTCTGACCAACGGGCTGCGTGAGGAGGAAAAAGATGAGCGCGAGATTCAGTCTGTGACGGGGACGATAGAGAGGATCGCGCAGGGAGTAGTGGAAGGAAACTCTCATTATTATATTATGCTCGCGGATTCCGAAGAAATCTACGATATTCCTGTGGTGCAATTTGTGGAGATCATTCGGTATGATGTAGGAGATGAGATTTCGCTCGAGTATAAGAAGGGCGAGAAGATGAACACGGTGACTGCGCTGAAGGAGCAGTAAGAAATAAGGACAAAGCTGGCGCATGGTGTATGAAGGAAACAAATACAAATGACGCCGGCTGTGTTTTTGTTACAGGAGAGAAAAATGGAGTTAAGTTTATTATTGGCGGAACAGATTACTGCGCTGTTTTTGATGGGGATTGTGGGATTTGTGGTGGTGAAAACCGGGATTCTGCGGCCGGATGACAGTCAGGTGCTCTCAAAAGTATGTGTTTATGTCTGCTGTCCTTGCATGACGATTAAAGCATTTCAGATTGAGTGTACGCCGGATAAGGTAAAGGGGCTGCTGCTTGCAGTCGCGGCCGTGATTGTTCTGCATGTTGTGTACATAAGCGGGACAAGGCTTTTGAAAAAACCGCTGGGTTTTAATTCTATTGAAAGCGCCTCTATTATTTATTCAAATGCGGGGAATCTGATCATACCGCTTGTACTGGCAATTTTTGGAGAAGAGTGGGTGTTTTACACCAGCGCCTATACTTCCGTGCAGATGGTACTGATGTGGTCGCACGGAAAAGCACTGGTATGCAGTACGGAAAAGTTTACCATAAAGAAGATTTTGTATAATATTAACATGATTGCGATCGCTGTGGGAGTCGTGTTCTTTGCAGCCAATATTCATTTGCCTGAAATAGCCGGGACAGTGCTGGGAGGATTGGGAACGATGATCGGTCCTTTGAGTATGCTGGTGATCGGTATGCTGATCGGAGATGTGGATCTGCTCTGGGTGTTCCGACAGAAAAGAGTGTATTTGATTTGCTTTTTCCGGCTGATCGTGTGTCCGGTTGTCACGATTTTGCTGATAAGAATTCTGGGCGTTGCGGCCCTGCATCCGGATGCGCATCAGATTCTTTTGATCGTAGTCCTTGCCGGGGCTTCATCGGTTGCGGCGACGATCACACAGATGGCGCAGGTATTCGGCGGGGACGCCAAATATGCCAGCGTGATTAATGTGATGTCAGTGATCTTTTGTGTTATTACGATGCCGCTCATGGTATTACTTTATGAGAGCCTGATTTAAATAAAAGAGGACAGTTACTGTATATGGAGTAACTGTCCTGTTAAATTGTCGTTATTTAGTTGAGAATCTGGCAGCCTTCCATATTCACATCGCTAAGCTGCTCGTTTGTTGCGCTTACGCTTACATAGAAATCAATCTCGCAGTCTTTGGAGAGCTTTTTCAGCTTCTCGATGAAATGCGGCATACTCTCTAATGTGATGTTTGCATGTTTCAGGATACCGTCGATGAAGATGGCCTGGATATCATGATCAGCACTGCTCATGCCGTAAATAAATCCAAGATATTCATCTGCTGTCTGGATTACATCGTAATCGTCCATGCAGATAGCTCTGATGTTGAAAGACAGGCTGTATGTATCACGGTGGCTCTTCTTGATGAAGAATACGTGTCCGTCACAATTCTTCACTGCCTCATTTGCGCGCTCAATCATCTGCTGTGTCTTTCCACTGCCCTTTGGGCCTGTTAATAAATTTACCATATCGTCAAGTCTCCTTTTTATGTATATTTGTACTAAAAATGGTACTTTTTCTCTTGGGTCTATTATACACTAATCATAATCGAGAAACAACCCATTTATTTGCATCTTTTTTACATTTGTGATATATTAATGTTACTGTTTACACCACTCTCAGTAACACATTAGTTGTCAAGTATACCTGAGCGAAGGTCCAGCGGATCTTCATCTCGGTTATAGTTCAACTCTGAACTTCACGCTTAATGCGAAGTTTATATAAAAGAGCGGCGGCTGATGACAGTAATTTATACGGATTTGGAAAGAATATATAATAGAAGAGAGGAAAAAATATGACAAAAGTAGATATTATTTCCGGTTTTTTAGGCGCAGGAAAGACAACATTTATCAAGAAACTGATTGAAGAGGTATTTCAGGGAGAAAAGCTGGTGCTGATTGAGAATGAATTTGGGGAGATCGGCATTGACGGTGGATTTTTGAAGGATGCGGGCGTGGAGATCACAGAGATGAACTCCGGCTGTATCTGCTGTACGTTGGTGGGAGATTTCAGCAAGGCTCTTCAGCAGGTGTTATCCGAGTACCAGCCGGACCGCGTGATCATCGAACCGTCGGGAGTCGGTAAGCTTTCCGACGTAGTGAAAGCGATTGAAGGTGTGAAGAGGGAGGCTGATATCGAGATCAGCGGGCGGATCACGGTTGTGGATGGAAAGAAAGCAAAGGTATATCTGAAGAATTTTGGTGAATTTTTCAGCAATCAGGTAGAACATGCTTCTACGATCGTCATGAGCCGGACACAGATGATGACGGATGAGAAGATTGAGGCATGTGTCAATCTTCTGCGTGAGAAGAATCCGGAAGCGGCGATCATTACAACACCCTGGGATGCGATTGGGAAAGAGGCGATTCTGCACGCCCTGGAGCAGGGAGCTGAGATAGGGGAATTGTTGGAAGCGCATAGTCATCATCATGAAGAGACATGCTGTCATGGGCATCACGGAAAAGGTCACCCACATGAGGAAGAGTGCGGCCATCACCATGGAGTGGAATGCGGTCACGAATATGGGGATGAAGGCTGCTGTGAACATCACGGAGAAGGCCATCATCATGATGGAGAGTGCTGCCATGGTCACCATGAGGAAGAACATGAGCATCATCACGACGGAGGTTGTTGCCATGGTCATCATGAGGGAGAACACGGCCATCATCATGACGGAGAATGTTGTCATGGCCACCATGAAGGGGAACATGAACACCATCACGACGAAGGATGCTGCTGTGGACATCGTCATGAGGACGAACATGGTCATCACCACCATGGCGGAGAATGTGGCTGCGGTCATCACCATCATGACGGTCATCATCATGCAGATGAGATTTTTACAAGCTGGGGCAAGGAGACGGCGCATAAATATACTGAGACAGAGATGGATTTTATTCTGAAAGCCTTATCTGAGACGGAAGCTTACGGAATCATCCTGCGTGCGAAGGGAATCGTACAGATGGAAGACGGTACATGGAAACAGTTTGACATGGTGCCGGAGGAATATGAAGTGCGCTCAGGACAGCCGGATTATACAGGTCGTATCTGCGTGATCGGTACAGATTTGAAGGAAGATGAACTGAAAAAGCTGTTCCATGTTTAAGAGACTGTCGTGAGGGCTTGAAAGTTTGGAAAGTGAAGAAACAAGTAATTTGTTTCATGTTTTAGGAGGAAATTAAGATGACGACACCAGTTTATATCTGTACCGGGTTTCTTGACAGTGGGAAGACCACATTTGTCAAGGATACACTTATGAAGCAGGACTGGATTGAAGATGGGCCGACGCTCCTTCTCCAATGTGAGGAAGGGGAGGAAGAGTACTCCGAGGAATGGCGGGATGAGAATGGCGCGTTTTTGTTTGAAATCGAGGACAGAGAGCAGTTAAATGAAACATTTTTTCAGAACTGTGAACGCATTTACCATCCGGCACAGGTGATTATCGAATATAATGGAACTTGGGATCTTCAGGAGATCATGAAGGAAAGTTTTCCGGATAACTGGGAGATTCAGGGTGTGTATTCTACTGTAAATGGCGAGACTCTGGATATGTATCTGAAAAATATGCGGAATATGCTGATGAACCAGCTTACGGAATCGGAGCTGATCGTGACGAACCGCTGTGGTGAAAATACAGACCGTTCTTCCTTCAGAAGGGCGCTTAAGATACAGAATCCCATGGCGCAGCTTATTTTTGAGGACATGGAGGGAAATATCATTCCGCAGACTGCGGAGGACCTCCCATTTGATGTGAAGGCAGACAAGATTCAGGTAGAAGATACGGATTTTGGTATCTGGTATGTGGACGCCTATGAACACCCGGAGCGGTATGAGCATAAGGAAATTACATTTTTGGCACAGATTTTCAGACCGAAAGGGATGCCGGCGAATATGATGATTCCCGGACGGCAGATCATGGCCTGCTGTGCGGAGGATATCCGTTTTTACGGGTATCCCTGTAAAGTCAAAGAGAAAGCACAGTTTGAGCAGCGAGGCTGGATGAGAGTACGGGTACGGTTTGCGTTTGAGGCAGTCAGAAGGTTTGCGCCGAAACAGCCGATCTTGTATCTTTTGGAAGCTGAGAAGGCGCAAAGACCGGAGGAAGAGGTTGTGCTTCTCGGATAATGTCTTGGAAAATATCGGCTTATGTGCGGGATTGCGGCGCCAGAGAGCGGCCCGGGCTGTGAAAGAAAAGGAAATATTAAAATTCTTGAAAGCGGATAATGAAGTGGCAAATTATACAAAGGCAGAATTCCTTGTGATTATGAGGGTTCTGCTTTTGTAATGTGTGGTGTTCGGGGAAAAGTGAGGGTGAAAATTTGTGAAAGTTGCGGGCTTGTATTTACCCCGGCCGGTGTGTATAATGAGGGACACTTTTAGACGGAAGGATGAAGCATGAAGAATACAGAACAAAAATTTCAGATTCTAAAACAGTATTTTGGATATGATGAATTCAGACGCGGGCAGGCAGAGCTGATTGACGGGATTTTATCCGGACAGGATGTGCTGGGGATTTTGCCTACCGGAGCAGGAAAATCTATCTGCTATCAGGTACCGGCACTTATGATGGACGGGGTGACACTGGTTATTTCTCCGCTGATCTCGCTGATGAAGGACCAGGTGGCATCGCTGAATCAGGCAGGGGTTCATGCGGCATTTTTGAACAGCTCCCTGACGTATGGGCAGTATCAAAAGGCACTTTCTTTGGCCATACAAGGGCGGTATAAGATTATTTATGTGGCACCGGAGCGGCTGGAGACGGCGGAGTTCTTGAATTTTGCATTGAATGCGGAGATTGCTATGGTAGCAGTGGACGAGGCGCATTGTGTCTCTCAGTGGGGACAGGATTTTCGCCCCAGCTATCTGAAGATTATGGGATTTGTTGAGCAGCTTAAGGTACGGCCGGTGATCGGTGCTTTTACGGCAACCGCGACGAAGGAAGTAAAAGAGGATATTGTGGATATCCTGATGCTTAAGAATCCGGTTGTGATCACCACGGGCTTTGACAGGCCGAATCTGTATTTTGGGGTGCAGTCACCGAAGGATAAGTACAGTATGCTCAGAAACTATGTAGAGATGCATCCGAATCAATGCGGGATTGTATACTGCCTGACGCGGAAGCTGGTGGAAGAGGTGTGTGTTCGGCTTGAGGATGATGGATTTTCAGTAACCAGATATCATGCGGGGCTAAGCGATAAGGAACGCCGTGAGAACCAGGATGATTTTATCTATGACAGAAAGCTGATCATGGTGGCTACGAATGCGTTTGGGATGGGAATCGATAAGTCGAATGTGCGGTATGTCATTCACTATAATATGCCCAAGAATCTGGAGTCTTACTACCAGGAGGCGGGAAGATGTGCAAGAGACGGGGAGCCGGGGGAATGTATTCTGCTGTACGGCGGGCAGGATGTGGTCACAAATCAGAGGTTTATTGAGTATAACCAGGATAATGAAGAGCTGGATGACCTGACAAGGGAGATGGTGCAGGAGCGTGACCGTGAGAGGCTGAAACGTATGACGTATTATTGTTTCACCAATGAGTGCCTGCAGGATTATATTTTGAGATATTTTGGAGAGTATAGTTCTAATTATTGTGGGAACTGTTCTAACTGTCTAAGTCAGTTTGAGACAGTGAATGTGACTGAGGAGGCTAAAAAGCTGGTGGAGTGTGCAAAAAGCTGCGGACAGAGATATGGGATCAACGTGATCCTGGACACGGTACATGGGGCTAATACAGCGAAGATCCGGCAGTACCGGATGGATCAGAACCCGTGCCATGGTTCGCTGTCAAAAACTCCGATATACCGATTGAGACAGGTGTTGAATCATTTGCTTTTGGAAGGCTATCTTCAGACGACAAATGATGAGTACATGCTTGTGAAGCTGACTGACAAGTCGGAGATGCTGCTGGCCGGTCAGGAGGAAATCGCCATGAAGATGGCAAAAGAGCAGGAAATCAAGGAGAAGGCGGCCTCGGCAAAGAAGAAAAAGAAAACGGCAGGTATGGTGCTGTCAGCGGAAAATGAAGGTTTATTTGAGCGGCTTCGGCAGCTCCGGATGGAGATCGCGAAGGAAGAGAAGGTGCCGCCGTACATCGTATTTTCAGATAAGACGCTGGTTCACATGTGTCTGGAAAAACCGCAGAATAAAAAAGAGATGCTAAAGATCAGCGGAGTCGGAGAGTTTAAATATCAGAAATATGGGGAGAGGTTTCTGGAGGTATTGAGATAGAGTTTTCTATCATTATAGAATAGCAGAGGCAGCAGGAAGCTTTGATCCAGAAATTACATGCCAAATAGTGCTGAGGTGTGGCAGCAGGTAAGGAAAGAGCGGTAGAGCATGAAATTTGAGTATGAGTTAAGGAGGTCAGCGCGCAGAACGCTGGCGATCGAGGTACGGGAAGATGGTTCGGTTTTGGTGCGTGCGCCGCGGAACTGTTCTAAGGAGAGAATCGAGGCGTTTCTTGGGCGGAAGCAGGCGTGGATTGAAGAAAAGGTGAACTTTCAGAAGAAGAAGCAGCAACGTGCAGAGGAGATTCAGCCCTTGAGCGAAGCACAGGCCCGCTTGTATCGGGAGAGTGCCCGTGAAATATTCCGGGCAAAAGCGGAGTATTATTCCGGGATTATGAGAGTGACTTTTGGACGGATCGCAGTCCGGGACCAGAAGACCCGCTGGGGGAGCTGTTCGGCCCAGGGGAATTTGAACTTCAACTGGCGTCTGATCTTTGCGCCTGCGGGCGTTTTGGACTATGTGGTGGTACATGAGCTGGCGCATAGAAGGGAGATGAACCACTCGGCCCGGTTCTGGGCGGTTGTCGAGGAGACGATGCCAGATTACAGAAAATATAAAAAGTGGCTCGCTGAGAATGGGAGAAGCCTTCACCGGTACTAGACCGTTAAGTGCAGGCAAAATGTGCATCCCCCGCCCGGAGTGTCAGTGACTTCCAGTGTCTGTCCCATCCGCCCGGCGAGAGCCCGGGCAATGCTAAGGCCCAGGCCGGCGTGCTCTTTTACGCTGCTGAAGGGCCGGGTGAAAGTTTGACCGGTTTATCGGAAACGCCGGAGCCGTCTGTGGGGGCAAACGGAATCACAGAAGGAGGTGTTGCCGGATGGATAGCAGAAAGTGATCTGTATCTGGGATTGCCAGGATGGTACTGTGGATGCCGGCATGGTCTGATTTCGATTTTTGGGTACAACTTGCAAAAGGGAAAGCCGAAGCCTTTTTGTTTTTGGTCAAAAATCCGCTTCTGATCGCGGATGCAGCCATGCTGGCAAATCTGGCAGGGCTGATATGTGCCTCGATAACAGCAGCGGCGGCAGTGTGGAAAATGCTGGATCAAGGTTTATAATTTTCAGCGTCCACAATTTTCACCTGTTTTTTGTTGGGAACTACTTGACGAATTTTAAGATTATTCTTATAATAATTAAGAATATGCAAAAACGCAGATGAGGAGTAGTAAGAGTCTGGTACTTTTCAGAGAGCTGCCGGGTGGTGAGAGGCAGCAGGTGTAAACTCTGAACTCGCCTTGGAGTTCCTTCGGTGAAAATAAGTAGCCTGGGGCGGGAGTTCCCGTTATAGAATGAGAGTGCATTGTTTCTAGGCTGGATAGAAACGATGAAAAAGAGTGGTACCACGGAGAAAGTAAGTCCTTCGTCTCTTCCTATGAGATGAGGGGCTTTTTATACTTTTATTACATCGGAAAATGCGAATACTTTCCAATGCGATAAAACGCACTTCGTGCGGAGAATCCCGCGAGAGGGATTCATCTTTTAGAAGGAGGAAAAGAACATGGCTGTACCTTATAATCATAAGGCAATCGAAAAAAAATGGAAACAAAAATGGGCGGAAAACCCGGTAAATCCGAAGGTAGACGCTGAAGGCAATCCGAAACCGAAATATTACTGTCTTGATATGTTCCCGTATCCGTCCGGAAACGGACTGCATGTAGGACACTGGAGAGGTTATGTAATCTCTGATGTCTGGAGCAGATACAAGCTTCTGCAGGGATATTATATCGTTCACCCGATGGGATGGGACGCATTCGGACTTCCCGCAGAGAATTATGCGATTAAGATGGGCGTACACCCGGCTAAATCTACCGCAGAGAATGTAGCAAATATCAAACGTCAGATTAATGAGATTTCCGCACTTTACGACTGGGATATGGAAGTCAATACCACAGATCCGAACTTCTATAAATGGACACAGTGGATTTTTGTGAAAATGTTTAAAGAAGGTCTGGCATACGAGAAAGAGTTCCCGATCAACTGGTGTCCGTCCTGCAAGACCGGTCTTGCAAACGAAGAGGTTGTAAATGGAAAATGTGAGCGCTGCGGTACAGAGGTAACCAAGAAAAACCTGCGCCAGTGGATGCTTAAAATCACCAAATATGCAGACCGTCTTCTGAACGACCTGGATAAACTGGACTGGCCGGAAAAGGTGAAGAAGATGCAGACCGACTGGATCGGCAAATCCTACGGTGCAGAAGTAGATTTCCCGGTAGAGGGAAGTGAAGAGAAGATTACGGTTTACACGACCAGACCGGATACTCTGTACGGTGCAACCTTCATGGTACTTGCGCCGGAGCACAGACTTGCAAAAGAGCTTGCCACCGATGAGACTCGCAAAGACGTAGAAAAATACATTTACGATGCGTCCATGAAATCCAATGTAGACCGTCTGCAGGATAAAGAAAAGACCGGTGTATTTACCGGAAGCTATGCGATCAACCCGCTCAACGGCGAAAAGACACCGATCTGGCTGTCCGACTACGTTCTGGCTGATTACGGTACCGGAGCGATCATGTGCGTACCGGCTCACGATGACCGTGACTTTGAATTTGCAACAAAATTCAATATTCCGATTATTCAGGTAATCGCAAAAGATGGAAAAGAAATTGAAAATATGACCGAGGCATACACCGAGGCTGCCGGAACCATGATTAATTCCGGAGAGTGGAACGGCAAGGAATCCGCTGTCCTGAAAAAAGAGGCTCCGCATATCATCGAGGAGCGGGGAATCGGACGTGCTACGGTAAACTATAAACTCCGTGACTGGGTATTTTCCCGTCAGAGATATTGGGGCGAGCCGATTCCGATCGTGCACTGCCCGGACTGCGGCTGCGTGCCGGTACCGGAGGACCAGCTTCCGCTGACACTGCCGGAGGTAGAATCCTACGAACCGACCGGAACCGGAGAGTCTCCGCTTGCAGCCATCGATGAGTGGGTAAATACCACCTGCCCGGTATGTGGAAAACCGGCAAAACGCGAGACGAACACCATGCCGCAGTGGGCAGGTTCTTCCTGGTACTTCCTGCGCTATGTGGACAATCATAATAACGAAGAACTGGTATCCAGAGAGAAGGCAGATGCGATGCTCCCGGTTGACATGTATATTGGTGGAGTAGAACATGCGGTACTTCATCTTCTGTATTCCCGTTTCTATACCAAGTTCCTCTGCGATATCGGTGTGGTAGATTTTGACGAGCCGTTCATCAAACTGTTCAATCAGGGAATGATTACCGGAAAGAACGGTATCAAGATGAGTAAGTCCAAAGGAAATGTGGTTTCCCCGGATGATCTGGTAAGAGATTACGGCTGTGACTCTCTGAGAATGTATGAATTGTTCGTAGGACCGCCGGAACTGGATGCAGAGTGGGATGACCGCGGAATCGACGGCGTATACCGTTTCCTTAAGAAACTCTGGAACCTGTTGATGGACAGCAAGGACAAAGACATCAAGGCTACGAAGGAAATGTTGAAGGTTCGCAATAAACTGATCTATGACGTGACCACCCGTCTTGAGAGCTTCAGCCTGAACACGGTAATCTCCGCATTTATGGAAAACACCAACAAACTGGTAGAGATTTCCAGAAAAGAGGGCGGAGTGGACAAAGAGACACTGGACACTCTGGCAGTCCTGATCGCACCGTTTGCACCGCATATGGCAGAAGAAATCTGGGAAGAGCTGGGACAGAAAGGGAGCGTATTTACAGCCGGATGGCCGAAGTATGATGAAGAGGCCATGAAGGACGATGAGATTCAGATTCCGGTACAGATCAACGGAAAGACGAAAGTGGTTGTGACTATTTCTGCTGAGGCGACCAAGGAAGAGGCGATTGAGGCAGGAAAAGCGGCAATCGCAGATAAGCTCACAGGCACGATCGTGAAAGAGATTTATGTGCCGAAGAAGATTATTAATATTGTGCAGAAATAGGCAGTGTGAATAAAATAAGAGGCAGAACTCCTTATGCTTGCATAAAAGGAGGGCTGTCTCTTATTTTGTTCATAGGGCGAATACCGTCAACTGAGCAAACAAAGCTCGCGAGGTTGCAGGAAATAACTATTGACAAGCATATATTAGGGAAGATAAAATTAATTTCGACAGTGTTATTGAAAATGCAATAGGGAAGGGAGAGCATTATGAAAAAGAAAACTTTGTGTCTGCTGTTAAGTCTGGCATTAGCAGCTTGTACGCTTTACGGATGTAAGTCATCATCAGATGATAATAAGACGCAGGAACCGACGGACGCTGTTGGTTCGGCCCAAGAAGAAGAGCAGGAGACAGAGGCTGCGGCAAAGGAGACGGTTATATGTGACCAGGATGGCATCAAGATTACCGCGACAAGATTAGAAAAGAATGAAAAGAGTGACTGGGCGCTGGACCTGAAAGTGGAGAATCATTCGGATAAAAATATCAGTGTCGGAGTATCGGAGATAAAAGCGAATGACGTCGTAGTCGATAGCTGCGAATTTGTGGGGGCGCTGCATCCGGTTACCGGAGAACCTCATTTGGAAATGATGAAAATGGCGGGGATGACGGTCATCGATGCTGCACCTGGAAGTACGGAGGTGGCAGAAGATGTCACTTATGCGCTTGGCGCCGATGTATTGAAAGAAAAAAATATTTCAGAATTGGAAAAAGTAACGGTTTCTTTGGCCGTTTCTGATGCGGATAACCCGGAAGCACCTCTCCTGCTGCATATAGAAGGGGTAGAAATCCCGGTGGAATAAATAACAAGAGCACTCTTTTGGTAGGGTGAAATAGTTTGTGTTTTTTGAGGACTTGAAAGGTTAGAAACCTTGCAAGTCCTCTTGTTCGTTACCTGCCGTTCTGCTAAGATATACCCTGGAATATGAGGAGCAGGGTAAAATAGATGAAAATACAATTTATTATTCCGGGATGGCCATTCTGGCCTGCGAATTGCAGTTTTATTATGCAAAAACGGAGGATGAACGGCAGATGGCTTTTGATTGGATCTTAAGAAGATATCAGGAGATTCGTGATCTGGAATTAGTAGAAAAATATTGCGGAGAATTGGAAGGCTCGGGTGATGAGAAGCGTGAAAGGATTCATGCAGATCAAAAACGGCTGGGGGATATCGTGACTTGTCTGCAGGAAACTAGGAAAGAAGCGCTTGAGGCAGTACCTTAATCCAAGATGCTGCCTTGCATCTGGAACTTTCTAAGCAGAAAGCCCCAGTTTTTCCATCTCTTTTTGAACACTTTCCTCGCAGGAACGCATAGCGAGAATGGTTTTCTCCATCAGTTCTTCCAAAGTCCAGCCGAGCTGCTCAGCTCCTTTAGCGATGATGTCACGGGAGCATCCTGCGGCAAAACGCTTGTCTTTATATTTTTTCTTCAGACTTTTTACTTCCATATCCATCACACTTTTGGAAGGGCGCATCTTAGCGGCGGCACCGATCAGACCCGAGAGCTCATCCGCGGCAAAAAGAACTTTCTCCATCTCAAGAGTCGGTTCGACATCACAGCAGATGCCGTAGCCGTGGCTTACGATCGCGTGTATGAGTTCGGGCTCTGCACCTGCTTCTTCCAAAAGCTCGGGAGCCTTCTGGCAGTGTTCTTCCGGATAGAGCTCAAAATCAATATCGTGGAGCAGGCCGGCACATGCCCAGAAATTCTCTTCTTTTCCGTAGCCCAGTTCATTGGCAAACCAGGTCATACACCCTTCTACCGTAAGTCCGTGCAGGATATGAAAAGGTTCTTTGTTGTATTTCCTAAGTAATTCTAATGCAGATTCATGAGTAAATTTTGTTTCCATTGCAATGCCTCCTAAAATTTTGTTGTAATATCTGTGCGCATCTCTCGGCGGGAGCATATCAAAACATGCCAGAATACCATGTTGCCGGATGTGATATCTGCGTCGATTTGCGTTCTCTCGAGAGGAGAATCATGTCTTTGAAAATCGTGTGCATCCCCCGGCAGGGATCTGTCGAAGACATGTTACAGTATAGCATTTTAGGGAGAAGAGTGGAAGAGATATGTTAAAAAATGTAAAGTATGAAAAAACTCATCGCTAAAAATATGATACAAAATCCAATATCCAAAATAAACGAAACAAAACAAAAGTAAATAATGCAATAATCGAAAATAAATGAAAAAATCGAAAAAATAAATTGAAATTATGACAGAACTGATGTATAATGAAGCCAGTATCAGAATACTTTTTCAAAAATGGAGGACGAAACAATGAAAATTGCTATTGGATGTGACCCGAACGCAACAGAGTACAAAACAATTTTAACACCGTTTATCGAAAGCCTTGGACATGAGTGCGTAGACTTCGGAAGCGACGATCCGATTTATGCTAACACAGCAATCCGCCTTGCAAAGAGCGTAGCGGCAGGCGAATGTGAGAGAGGAATCCTGATCTGCGGTACCGGTATCGGTGTAAGTATTGCAGCTAACAAAGTGAAGGGCGCTTACGCAGCACTGGTAAACAATGTATATCAGGCTCAGAGAGCACAGCTCAGCAACAATGCAAATATCATCACCATGGGTGCGCAGGTTACCGGTATTGAGCTTGCAAAATGCCTGGTAAAAGAATATCTGGGTGTTACCTATGATCCGAATTCCCGTTCTGCTGCAAAGGTAGCAAGAATTACAGAGTACGAGAACGAATAGGATTTTGACATATTTGTGATGACCGCAGTATAAAGTGCGCAGCCGCCTGCGGTATCATAGGATAGAACGAAGCAGAGAGGGAGGGCAGCCCGGGCGTGGGCTGTCTTTCCTTTTTCTTTAGAAATTGTTTACATTCTGGTTATTGATTCTCATTAGATTCCGTTCTATAATGTGACGTATTAAGTGAAGTGGGGTTTTTGAGTTATGTTTTTTCCGATAAGTAATATGTTGACCAGTTACATGTACCGCTTTTTTCAAACCTTGATTTACGTAGCACCTGCAGTGCTGATCGCAATCTCGATGCATGAGTTTGCCCATGGGTTTGTCTCTTATAAATTAGGGGATATGACGCCGAAGCTGGATGGCCGGCTGACGTTAAACCCATTTAAGCATCTGGATTTATGGGGAACGTTATGCCTCCTCCTTTTTCATGTGGGATGGGCGAAGCCTGTGCGGGTGAATACCAGAAATTACAAGAACCGGAAGCGGGATCTGATTCTGGTGTCAGCGGCAGGTCCGGCGGCAAACTTTATTATGGCGTTTCTGTTCATGCTTCTCTATGGGATCATCAACAAACTGGGAACACATGGAGTCATCATCAACTACTTGTATGTTCTCTGCTATTATGCGGCAGTGCTGAATGTGGGACTGGGTGTGTTTAACCTGATTCCGATTCCTCCGATGGATGGCTCTAATATCTTGTTGGAGCTTGTACCGAGTGTGAATCAGTTTTATGCGAGAATCCGGCCATACAGTGTGCTGATCCTTGCGGTACTTTTGGGCAGCGGCGTGCTAAACGCACCGTTGTCAATGCTGAATGAAGGAATTATTAACGTACTCTTGGCACTGGTAAAGGCAATTCTGCGGATTGGTGTCGGGACGGCATCAGGCGGAACGATCGTTTAAGAAATTAACAGTGTAACGCAAAAGGTGAAACCGGAGAATCAGAACCAGACACACAATGTCCGGTCTGAAGCGGTGGAACCCAGGAACAGGCAAGTATAGGCATCCGGGAGGATGCCTTTTTATATACTTTGACATTAAGGAAAATTTAAGAGGCTGCCTATTTCAACCCATGTCTATTTAAGGTATACTATAGCTTATAGATACCGTTAGACATTTGGAAAATGTTTGCTTGGCACCGATAGAAGCTAAGCTAAGATTCGGGAACACGACGTGGGGAAGCTTGCAGGTATCAATTAAACGGACAGTGAGGTGGAGGCTATGACGGGGTTATATCAGGAAGCGAAAGCGATCAGAGAGGAAGTAGAAAAAGCGATAGTCGGTAAATCAGATGTCATCGAGAAGATAATGACGGCAATCGTGGCGGGCGGCCATATTCTGATCGATGACATGCCGGGGGTGGGGAAGACGACCATGGCGTTGTCGTTTGCAAAAGCGATGGGGCTTGAACAGAAGCGGGTGCAGTTTACTCCGGATATTATGCCGGCAGATTTGACAGGGTTTTCCGTCTATCAGAAAGAGAGAGGAAAGTTTGTATATCAGCCGGGGCTTCTGATGTGTAATTTGTTTTTGGCGGATGAGATCAACAGAACCTCCCCGAAGACCCAGTCGGCTCTGTTGGAGGTTATGGAGGAAGGCCAGGTGACGGTGGATGGTGTGAGCCGTAAGACGGGACGGCCGTTTATCGTCATAGCGACCGAGAATCCGGAAGGCTCTGCCGGAACGATGCTCCTGCCGCAGTCCCAGCTCGACAGGTTCACGATCAGTATCCGCATGGGATATCCTACGGTGGAGGAGGAGATGGAGATCCTAAGACGCAGGCAGGCCTGCAATCCGGTGGAGCAGGTGGAGAATGTGGCATATGATCAGATGATCCTTAAGATGCAGGAAGAGGCCGCCGAGGTGTACATGCATGAGGTCATATTTGAATATATCGCACGTCTGGCCAAGGCGACCCGGGAGCAGGAGCTGTTAAGCTCAGGTCTAAGTCCGAGAGGGACAGTTGCGCTTGCTGCGATGAGCCGGGCAAGGGCCTGGATGGAGGGCAGAGACTATGTGATCCCGGAAGATGTAAAGTCGGTATTTTTGTGTACGGTCAGACATCGCGTCGGTTTGAGTATCAAGGCAAAAGTAGGTCATGTGAACGTGGAAGATGTACTGAATCAGATACTGGAATCGGTTGCAAAACCGACCGCGAGAAGAAAACAGGTGGAGCATGATTAATAGAGTCTGTATTTATATCAGTGTTTTTTTACTGACCTTATATTGCTTTTTCCTCTACCGTGATAGTATTTTGGGAATGCTGCTTATAACTGAGCTGGTGTATCCGGTACTGGCTTTGGCAGTCCTTGTATTTGCAAAACGAGGGATTACCGCACAGCTGGGGACGATTCTGGAGATCGCTGAGAAAGAGCAGAAAATCCCGGTGCGTGTACGGGTAAGGAATGGTTCCCGGATACCTGCCGTTCATGTGCGGGTGAAACTGCGGATCGAGAATTCCTTTACGGGAGAAGAGAAAATATGCAGAATGCAAGGCTGTGCCTTAAGCAGGGAAATGTTAGAGCTGCAGGCGCAGATTTGTTCAACAGACTGCGGACATCTCAGGATTGTGCTGGAAAATGTGGAGATTTATGATCCGCTGCATATTTTCCTTATGAAAAAAAAGTACGGAGAGGGAAAGAAAGTGGGGGTATTGCCTAAGTGCCATTTACTCCCAGTGGAGGTGAGCCGCAGGACGCGGGAGTTTTTGGCGGATGCAGAGGAGTATTCAGACCGGGAAAAAGGAGATGACCCGGGAGAGATTTACCAGATTCGGGAGTATAAGGATAAGGATTCTCTGCATGATATCCACTGGAAGCTGTCTGCAAAATCGGATGAGCTTTTGGTGAAGGAATATGGAAAACCGTTGGGCCCCGTAGTGCTGATCTGGCTCAATTTGGATCAAAGCTTTGTAAAAAGCGGACGCAGGATAGGCAGAAAGAAGCAGGGCTGGCCTGCCGGGATCCTGGAAGCGGTGGCATCATTGTCTTTTTCGCTGCTGGAAGAGAAATGTGTCCATATGGCAGCGTGGTATGAAGAAAAGAATCAGTGTGCTGCAAAAATGAGAGTCAGCAGGGAACTGCACGTATATGAGCTGATCAACCGTCTGCTGTATGCACTGCCTTATAAAGGCGGCGCGCAGATGCCGGAGAGGGATCATTTTAGTACTGTTGTGGAATTCAGGCTGGACGGAGCCGTGTTGGTGAATGGGGAAGAGCATATGAGGATACCGGTAAACGGGGAGCAGATTGACTGGGATGGAATCTATTTTACTGTTTAGCAGAAGCGGCTGCAGGGAGAAGACATGATGTCTGGTTTGAAAATTGTAAATGTCGAGAAGGAGTATAAAAAGTATCAATCTTTGTATCTGGCAGTAGTGTACGCAGCACTGGCGGCTATGTTTGCTGCGTATTTTTCTGTGTTCGAGACGGATATCCCCCTGTCTTACGTCTATGGCAGCATGTTGGCGGCTGTGGTGACTCTGGGGGTTGCAAAAGCATTATTTGTTTGGGCATGGCAGCGTCCGAAAATCAGAAAATTCTCTCTCGTGGCTTGTATTGTGGTAATTGCGATGCCGGCATTGGGATATCGCCTCTGGACACCGGGGCTGGCACCTTTGATCAATGATTATATCAAGAAATATAACGTTTTTTATGGGACAGCACTTGCACATATGGAGAAGCCGGAAACAGCTATGGTGTTCGTTTCTCTTTTTGTGGTACAGTTTTTGCTCGGGGCGGTATTTCTTTTTATTCTTATGAAAGGCAGATATCTTGGAATCGCGATTCTTGTTGTCTTATTGCCGGGGATTTTGGCGGCATTTGTAGGGTATATGCCGTCGCCTTCAGCCTCCTGGGGGCTGCTTGCGGCAGGAGTGCTGCTTGTGATCGCTGCCCAAAGCACGGGCAAAAAGGGGTGGCTTTCTGAGTTGGCAGGCGGAATGCTTGTGCTGGTAATCTTATATGGCTGTGCGGTGGGAGGAAATCCGGTTATCGGAGAATATATAAAGGAGCATGAGGAGGAATATATCCGAATCAATCAAGCGCTGCTTAAGGCGCAGGAATTGGATGTGGGCTCGATGCTGGCAGAACACATAAGAGGACAGTCTAATTATTCAAAAGGCGGTGTGGGAAAAGGGGATTTCAGGAATTTGTCGGAGCATCACCCGCAGGGTACGAAAGAACTGGAGGTAGTAGTGACGGAAAAACCCACCTCACGGATCTATCTGCGGGCATTTGCGGGCACGGATTATACGGAAACTGGCTGGAAAGAAATGAGCGGAATCCGGTTCGCCGAAGTGGCAGCTCCGATTATAGGAGAAGGGAGAAAGAAGGCCTTGATGAATGAGCCATTTCGCAGAATCCGGGAGGGGAGCAGCAACCTGGAAGGTGAGACGATCACTGTCAGGAGGTTCGGGGCCTCCGGGGAGTTTGGTTATACGCCGTATTACGCCCAAATACCGGATTCTATGACAGTGTGTCTGGATGCATATGTCAAAGGAAATGGAAGGAGAGAATGGGAATATGAGTATTTTCCAAGCCGGGCAGCGGAGAGCGTAGGAGCAGACGAACTGGCGAAGGAATCTGCTGACTGGGAGAAATACTGTGCATTTGTCCGGGAGAATTACCGGGAGGTTCCGCAGGGGCTTGAAAAGCTGAAGCAGTTTTGCGTTCAGCTGGACGCATCTTCACAAAACAGTCTGGTGCGGGAAATTGATTCGGAATTTGCCTCCCGGCTGTCTTACAGCCTGGAACCGGGACAGAATGCGGCAGATGAGGATTTTGTGGAATATTTTCTATTTAAAAACCAGAAAGGATTTTGTGTACACTTTGCCACCGCGGCGACACTGATCTACCGGGAGTGTGGATACGCGGCGCGGTATGTGGAAGGGTATGCGGTTTCCCCGGAAGAATTCGGTGAGCAGAGTGACGGGACATATCGCGCGGTGGTGACGGATGAGATGGCTCATGCATGGTGTGAGACTTTTGATCAGGATCTGGGATGGCAGATGAGAGAGCATACGCTGGCATACACGGGACATCAGTCCCAGCCGGAAGAGCTGCGCTCAGAAAACGGCCGGGATGATAACATACAAGATGCGGAACCGGACGGCAGGGAGGAACCGGAAGGAGAGAACGAAGAAGAGGAAGGGGCGGACGATCAGGAAACGCAGAATACACCGGAGGAACCTGTGCAGAATCAGACAAATCCGCAGGAAAATGAAGAAGATATTGGTGGGAATGAATCTGACAGCAGTGAAAACCATGCAGATACGCCACAAGATGCAGGACTCTTATCTGAAAACGGCTCCGGCAGCGGCGGGGCTGGGAAAAGCGGGGGAGGAGTTCTCGCCGGATTATTGGGCGGCAGGACTTATCGTGTGGTAAAAAAAGTGTGTCTTGTAGTCGGAGGTATTGCGATATCTATTCTTTTTATCGGGCTTCTTAAGTTTGTCTGGTACAGATTGAGGAGACAGAAGAAACTGCAGACTTTTAGGAAAACAAAAGGAAATCAGGGCATTGTTAGTATGTATTCGGAGATTTATCAGATATGTATCTTCCTCGGAATGAAAGATACCGGCATGAGTGAAAAAGAACTGGAAGAGACATGGAAATGCGAATACCCATATCTCACAGAAAAAGAATGGGAATGGCTGTGTGACTGTGCTGTCAGGGCTGCATTTTCACAAGAAAAGCTGGGAAAAGAAGAGTGGGGACAGATGTATAAATTGTATAAGAAGTTCCGGCGTGCAGTGCTGAAGGAATTGAAGAGGAAGAGAAGATGGCTGTTTTTGTATGGAAAGGCTATGTGATCTAACAGCCGGAGGCAAAGGGAGCCTTTGAAGCTGTGGGATCAGAAGAAAGGCAGCTCTAATTGAGGGATTCAGGGATGTATAAAGGATTGGGCATTAGCGCCCAATCCTTTATACAAGATTTAAACGATATACCGCACATCCATCGGCAATGCCATGATAAGTGAATTTGTATTTATCGGCGATATGACGGCTTGTCTGCTGCTTGGGAACACATTCTATGATTAAATAACGATAGCCGTCAGCAGAAGCCGTTTGAATCAAGGCTTCTGTAATCTCACTGGCAAATCCCATATGCCAGTAATCCCGGTGGATAATCCAGCCGATTTCACACCCATTTTTTTCATATGGATGATAAATCACATGTCCGATAAGTTCGCCTGTGCTTTTTAATATCAGCGCAAATACCAGTTTGCTTGTGATACCGGCGTGTTGGATAAAAGACCGGGTTTTCTCCAGAGAATAAGGAGGTTCTATATAACGCATGGTCTGTGGGTCAGACAAAACTTTAAATAAAGAATCTGTATCCTCCGTCTTCAGTTCCCGGAGGGAAAGACGGTGCGTGTGGAGTGGAAGCTGCATTGTGCCCTCCTATTCTTCCGTATTTTTCTGGATAATAGTGCGAGCGCTGATTCCATTAATCTCTACCCGGTCATCCACCCCGATGACGAGGCACTTGCGTCCGTCGATCACGCGGGTTTCCACAAGCCCCATGAATTCCGGGCTGATCTGAATCGTAACCTCCGGGGCCTTAATCTCAAATTTTTTCGTATTTGCAATATTCGATGCCAGAAGAGTGGTGTTTTCTCCGGCTGCGGCATCAAACTGTTCGTCGAAGGTTTCTAATTTTTCCTGCTCCACCCCGCTTTTGGCGAGCAGATATTTCACTTCCGCCTTATCAAGAGTGAGTGGTTCGGGATTATCGGCATTCTGCTCGATCATTTCGTTTAGGTTCTCATGGATATTCTTCACAACTTCGTAATCGCAGTCCTCGCCCAGTGTATCTTCGATCAGGGTTTTGAAGGTCTCTTTCTGGCTGTCCGCTGTGAGCGGCGGAACGCAGCCGAGCAGGATATCGGTCAGTCCATTGCACAGATTTTCCGCATTTTTGGAGTAATAGAGAATGTTGTGGATATCGGTGCTTCTGTCGTTAAAGGCAGGGAACAGGAAACCGGCATCCGGCATTTCCACGATCCAGTCGCGGATACGCTCATGGAAACTGTTCTCGTCTGCATGGTAACTCAGTCCTGCTTTGGAAAGCTTTACCGGGCAGATGCTGCACAGAATATAGTCGTAGACTTCATCGGAGGCATCGAACATCTCGCTGCCGTCGGAAGCCTTGCCGGGGATATCGTATGCGGCATGAATCAGGAGGATGAGATAATTCTCCGCATAATCATAGGCATCGATCACCCGGTTGTAGAAATCCTCCAGCAACGCTTCATCGGTCAGATGGCTGTTTCTGAGCTTTAAGAGAAATTCCTGGGTGCCGCCTTCAGACTCTGTGGCCAGCGGGAACTCCATGTTCAGCAGGTTTTTGCCGATAGTGCCGGAGAGGGTTTTTCGGAAAATGTCAAAGTATTTAAACATCTCCTCTTCGGGCAGGGATAAAAATGCCTCTTTTAGTTCGGTTTTCTTCTCTTTCTCTCCGTCCACATAGCAGCCGCAGATGCGTGTGATCGCGCAGTTAGCTGGCGTAAATTGTTTTTTGATCTCAGTAACTTCTTTCTTGTTCATATGTAAAATCTCCCCTTTGTAAATGTAGTGTAATGATATTGGAATCAAAAACCGACAGTTTTGCCGTAAAGATAAGTATACCTTAATTTAGAGGAAAGAACAAATATAAAATTATTATTAAATCCACAAAAAAGATCGAGCCGTCATTGATTCTTTGGCGGGCAGGTAATAAAATAAAGAAAAATGTTTGCCGGATGGCAAAAAGGCATGGGAAAAGGTGCGGCTGCGCCTGGGGCAGGATAGGATTGATGGTGTAAACGACCGGTTTTTGTGAAACTGGGTCAGGGAGGTACGGAAATGGACATAGAACAGTGGAAGAATAAGAAGATAGCGGTTGTCGGAATCGGCGGCGTGGGCGGTTACCTGGCGGGAATGCTCGTAAAAGCATTTCCGCATGTTACGTTGGTCGCAAGAGGCGGCCGGAAAGAAGCGATCGAGAAACACGGCATGGTTCTTCACAGTGACTACCATGGAGAGATAGCGGTGCGGCCGGAGAAGGTGGTGGCCTCCTGCGGGGAGCTGGGGCATCAGGATTACATTTTTATCTGTGTGAAGAACTATTCTCTGGAGGAAGTATGCCGGGAACTGGCAGGCTGTGTGGACGAAGGGACTGTCGTGATTCCGGTTATGAATGGAGCAGATCCGGGTGAGCGGACGAGAGGACTCCTCGGGAAGGGCGTTGTGGTGGATTCTCTTATTTACATTGTGGCATTTGCAAATGAGGATTATTCTATCACGCAGCAGGGGGATTTTGCGAACCTTAGAATCGGTATTATGAATGCGGATGCCAGAGAGAAAAGATGCGTTGATGAGGTTGCAGAGTTGTTGGAATATGCCGATATAGACAGCAAAACCGCAGAGGATATCGAACGGGAAATCTGGAGAAAATATATCTTGAATTGTGCCTATAACGTGGCGTCCGCTTATTATGACAATACGATCGGACAGCTGAGAAGTGACCCGGTCAAAGCGGCGGAGTACGAAGCACTGGTGGGGGAGGCTTTTTTAGTGGCAAAGGCAAAAGGCGTGCAGGTTACACAGGAGCATAAGGATGCGATTATTCATCGTTTCTATTATGAACTGGCAGAGGATGCCACCAGTTCCCTTCAGAGGGATATCCGGGCCGGGAGACAGGCAGAGCTTGATACCTTTGGAGGATATCTGGTCCGGGAGGCCAAAAGGCTGGGAATTCAGGTTCCGGTGTCGGAGAGGATGTATGAAGGGCTGAAGGCCAGGTAAAGCAGGAGAGGCATGAAATTTATGCTGCCAGAAAAAGTTGCCAAAGAGAGGTGGGGGAAATGCTCGACGTTTGCGGCACTTAATTGACAAATGTTGCATTAAATGGAGACTTTCCCCCTTACAGAACCTTATTTAGTTATATGACACTACCTTTTTACTATTGCTTCGGCATGTCTTCCATCATCGCCTTAAACGCTGATATAGAACCTCCGTCATACAATACATCCACACCCGTCATATAACTGCAGTCATCACTTACCATAAAAGCCATCATCTTCGCAATCTCTTCCGGCTCGCCCAAACGACCCAGCGCACCACTTTTTGCAAATCCTGCTGCCTCTTCGCCCTCTACTTCTCCCATTGGAGTATTGAATGTTCCCGGCGAAATAGATATTACACGAATTCCTTTTTTACCGTACTTAATTGCGGCCCTCGATGTATACCAAATCACAAAATTCTTTGATATTGTATAGGCCATTCCCGTTCTCCGCTCCTCCGGCACTGCGGCAAGCATCTGATTGAAGGCCGCCTGAAACGCATCTATACTGTTTAGGCTCAGTTTATAAACCTGTTTCGGTATCTGTTCTGACGGAAGCATATATGCAGACATAGAAGACACATTCAGAATACAACTGCCTTCTTTCATTACCTCCGCAAATTCCTCATCAATATTAATTGTGCCAACTGCATTGATCGCAAATATTTTCTCTCCGCTTGCCATATGCGGTGATACTCCTGCCGCATGGATTACGGTTTTCACATTCCCCTGTTGGGCAGCGTATGCAGCAAGTTTTTTCACCGACTCTCTGTCGCCTGCATCGCACGGAAATGCTTCTGCCTCTATTCCGAGCCATTTCAGTTCTGCGATTGCATTATCAAGTTTGGATACGGTCCTCCCTACCAAAATAATCTTCTGTTTTTTCCCTAATATCTTTGCAGTTTCAAGTCCCATTCCGCTTCCACCGCCGGTTACTACACATATGTCTTTCATTTTCATGAACTCCTCTCTGCCTTTATTCTTTACTTTTAGTATAAAGAAATGTATACTTTTTACAACGAACAAATTCCATCGTCTGTTGGTTAACCGACAAATGTTAAATAATTGGTGTGAGGCATAATATAATGAGTGACAGAAGAATTAAAAAGAGCAAAGCCGCGCTAAAGCAAGCTTTGCTCACAATCATGAAGAGAAAACCTCTCTCTAAAATTACCATAAAAGAGCTATGCGATTGTGCGGATCTCAATCGTTCCACTTTTTATGCAAATTACACGGATATCTATGCGCTTCTCTTTGAGATCCACAATGACATTTTTCATGACATGAATACGTTTCTGAAAGAATCTTCTCCTCCGGTGCATAGTGCTCCTCCCAGAGATGAGGTATACGCCCTCACCCAAATCATTAGTTATTTGAAAGAAAACCAGGATATTTTCCAACTTATGCTTACAAATAACGAATCTAATCTGTTCGAAAGACACCTGACGGATTATTACATGCAGAAATATGTCTCTAAAGATGCCGACATAGCTGAGCGCTATACCTTTCTTTACCATTCCATTGGCAGTTTTACGTTGATTCATCAATGGATGACCGATGGATGCCCTTGCTCAGCCGAGGAACTGGCAAGGTTAATCCTGGAAGGTTCTAAGAGTTCAAATTAAGCTTTCGGGTCGATCGGACAAAATCGGTAAAGCTTATGCCGCCTGACCTGCCTCGTTTTTCTCCGTCAACTTACGGACACCCTGAATGGCAACAATGATACCAAGTATCAAAAGTAAAACAGCTATGATCAGCTGCAGAGTATTGCCCACACTCAGACCGACCGTGAAAAGCTGTCCGCTCAATCTGTAGATCGTCATTCCAAGCGCTGTAAATGTGACCGCCATCATGAAGAGCATCGGAACCCACAGCATGACACCCTGACGATTCGTTTTCTTTAAAAATACAGAGCATGCAAGCAGTGCAAGTACAGCGAGAAGCTGATTGCCGGCTCCGAACAGCGGCCATATTTCCGCATAACCAACTTTTGCCAGCAAAAATGCAAGCACTAACGTCAGTATCGTTGCAAAATATTTATTCGTCATGACCTTCAGAAATGCGCTCATATTTTTCTCGTCCGTGTCATCATCGATGAAAAATTCCTGGAAAGAAAGCCGGCCGACACGTGCAACCGAATCCAGTGATGTCAGCGCAAACGCAGATACTGCCAGATTGATCAAAGTGAATACCAGTTCATGGGGCAGTCCGGCTGCTGAAAGGAAATTGGCAATCGCTCCGGCAAAAATCTGCGGCTGAGTTGTAAGACCCTGTGCTGCCGCTTCTCCGTCTGCAAAGGAAGCAACTGCGATAAGCGCAAGAACCGCAAGCATACTCTCCATCAACATAGCCCCAAAAGAAACCGGAAGCATTGCCTTTTCATTTTTAATTTGCTTAGAAGCGGTTCCTGATGATACTAATGAATGGAAACCGGATACCGCACCGCACGCAATCGTGACAAACAGAATGGGGAACAGATACTGCCCATCCACATTGAAACCATTATAAGCTGCCAGGTTGCATGACGGATTTGCAACAAATACTCCGACAATCGCAGCGATAATCATAAAGATTAACAGATAACTATTCAGGTAATCACGTGGCTGGAGAAGGGCCCACACCGGGACCACACTTGCCACCATAATATATACAAAAATAATTACGTGCCAAACATCACGGCTTAAGTACATCGGAAACTTCAACCCCAAAACTATGGCAGCTACCAGCATTACGATCGCGATCGCCGTATTTATCCATTTATTCAGCTTGCCATATTTTAAAATCACTCCCAGAGCCACAGCTTCTACGATAAACAGCATGGAAGTTGTCGCTACGGCGCCATTCGCCGCCACCTTCTGAACGACTCCGGAAGCATCCGGCACATATCCGTTAAATGTACCCGCTACAACATCTGCAAACGCTGCCACTACCAGAATACAGAACAGCCAGCAGAACAGTAAAAACAGCTTCTTTCCGATTTTTCCGATATACTCTTCAATAATGTATCCTATTGTACGCCCTTTATTCTTGACGGAAGCATACATTGACGCAAAATCCTGAACGGCTCCAAAGAATACACCACCAATCAGAATCCACAAAAGTACCGGCACCCATCCGAATATAGCAGCCGAGATCGGCCCGTTGATCGGTGCTGCTCCCGCAATCGACGCAAACTGGTGTCCGAATACGACATTTGTGTCAGCTGGCACATAGTCCACTCCATCCTCAAACTCATACGCCGGAGTTTTAGCCTTCGGGTCAATTCCCCATTTGTTCTGCAGATACCGCCCGTACAGTAGATACGCTCCGCCCAGTACCACAATGGCGATCATCATCATAATAATTCCATTCATGTTACATCCTCTTTTCTCTCTTTGAATTTTTCTTCACAAAGTTATGCCGTTTTGAAAGGTTCTCATGTTATAGGGGCAAATCTATATAATAAAAAACCTCCGCAGTTCTTCCATAAGAACCACAGAGGCGAAATCTTTATTCCGTGATGCCACTCTGATTGCTGCACTTCCTTGTACAGCCACTCTTTTCTGTCGTATTCCAACAGATTCTCTGATAACGGAGAGTGCCGTCTCATCTTACTTGCCATTAGCTGAGCCAAAGGTCTATCGAACATTTATTCAGATATACTTGGCAACTCAAAAGCTTTCAGCGAGATGCTCCAGGGTGATGTTATAATGCGCAGGCCCGTAGTGTTCGCATGTCGTCTGTGCATCTGCACAGCTCTGCGCTCATGGGTTCCATGCCGTCTTCCACCAGATGCCGGCTCTCTGAAATGAAATCCCCATGTAATATGTCCCTTTCACCACATTTCTTTGTGTTAATAATGTTCTATCACTTTAAATAAAAGAATACAAGATGAAATGTGTATAAATTTTATGGTGTATCTTTTGTTTTTTTATTCATTATGTTTACATCATATCCGTAAGAATCTGGTTTACCAGTTTGCCGTCGGCTTTGCCTTTTACCTTCGGCATCAGGTCTTTCATGATGCGGCCTTTGTCCTTGGCGGTGGGAGTTTCGATCCCCAGAGCGGTAAGGACGGAAGTGATCACTTCTTTGATCTCGGCTTCATCCATCATCTTCGGTGCATACTGTTCCAGAACGGCGATACGTTTCTTACATTCTTCAATGATATCCGTACGGTCGGCAGGAGTCATCTCCAGAGTTTCCTTGGTCTGCTTGATTTCCTTCATAATGACCTGGACTTCTTCTTCCTCGGTCAGATCTGCACGTTTGTCGATCGCTTTGTTCTTAAGAGCTGCGAGAAGAGCGGATAAGGTTTCTTTCGTATCTTTGTCTTTGGCTTTCATGGCTGCTACCATGGCGCTTCTTACTTCATCAATTTTGCTCATAATCTATCCCTCCGTTTGTTTATGCTGTTCATCAATCCCATACCAGGATTCTTCATTTATTATACATCATTGCAGAAAAAATACCAGTATAAACTGCGTAATATTTGCTGTGAAATATTTTCTCATATGTGCGTTGAAATATTGTGCTGTAAATGTTAAAATTTTTTGTAGTTGATTGTGCAGGGGATGCAGAAAGAAGACTGAAAAGGCGGAGTGAGAGCAGGGATGGTGCTTCGCAGTTTTTTAAGAATAAGGTATGTACGGAGGGTAAAGGGAATGAAGGATGTAATGGAGCTTGCAATGAGCGAGGGAAGAAAGGAGATTCCGCTTGGAGAGACGGCGTCTTACATTCCGGAGCTGGGAAGAGTGGACAAGAATCAGCTTGGGCTTAGCATTTTCACCAGTGACGGACGGCGCTACAGCGTGGGGGATACGAAGGTCCGGTTTACGATTCAGAGTATTTCCAAGGTGATTTCTCTGGCTGTGGCACTGGAAAAATGTGGATTTGAAAGGGTATTTGACAAAGTGGGGATGGAGCCTTCAGGGGATGCGTTTAACTCCCTGGTGAAGCTGGATCTTTCCAGCAATTATCCGTTTAACCCGATGATTAATTCCGGGGCATTGGCGATCGCGGGCTACCTGGTTCAGGTAACAGATTTCGAGGAGATGCTGGACATTACCAGAAAGCTGTGTCTGGATGAGGATATTGTGATGGATGAAGCGGTTTACCAGTCTGAGATGAGCCATATTTCCAGAAATAAAGCGATTGCCTATCTGCTGGAAAGCAAAGGGATCATTGAGGTGGATGTGGAGAAATGTCTGGACCTTTATGTGCGTATGTGTTCCTTAAGTGTTACGGCGGAGAGTCTGGCGGGCTTTGGACTGGTGCTGGCGACGGACGGGCTGCATCCGATTACCGGCCGCAGACTTTTGAGCAGCGATGTGGTGCGGGTCGTGGAGACGATCATGCTCACCTGCGGAATGTATGACGGATCGGGAGAATTTGCAGTGCGGGTAGGGATTCCCACCAAGAGCGGCGTGGGCGGAGGCCTGCTGTCGGTTGTGGACCGGCGGATGGGAATCGGAATCTTCGGCCCGGCGCTGGATAAAAAAGGAAATAGTATTGCAGGGCGCAGTATGCTGCAGTATTTATCAAAGGAACTGAATCTTCATATGTTTGCTCCGCGGATTCCCGGGATGCGGTGGTAGAATACGGGAGGGACAGAACATGAAGTGTATGCTGTGTCCGAGAAAATGCGGTGCGGACAGAGAGAGAGGAGAAACCGGATTTTGTAGAGAAACGGCAGCCGTGCGTGTGGCACGTGCTGCTCTTCATATGTGGGAGGAACCTTGTATTTCGGGGAAAGAAGGCTCCGGGACGGTGTTTTTTACCGGATGTACTCTGCGCTGTGTGTACTGCCAGAATCATCAGATCTCGGTCGGAGATGTGGGAAAGGCAGTGTCGGAAGAGCGGCTTTCTGAGATTTTTCTGGAGTTGGAGGCAAAGGGAGCAAATAATATTAACCTGGTAACGCCGACTCACTTTGTGCCCCGGATCATACGGTCGCTTGACAGGGCAAAAGGGCAGGGACTGAAGCTTCCGGTAGTGTATAATACGGGCGGCTATGAACGGGTAGAGACCTTGAGAATGCTGGAAGGATATGTGGATGTGTATCTTCCGGATTTCAAATATCTGAATACGGAGCACGCAGGAAACTATTCCGCGGCGCCCGATTATCCGCAGACTGCGATGCGCGCAGTAGAAGAGATGGTGCGCCAGGCGGGAGGCCCGGTATTCGATGCGAGGGGGATTATGCAAAAAGGCGTGATCGTGCGGCATCTGCTGCTCCCGGGATGCCTGCAGGATGCAAAACAGATCGTGGAATATCTGTATCAGACTTACGGAAATCAGATTTACATGAGCCTTATGAATCAGTATACACCTCTCGATACGTTGGATCGGGAAAAATATCCGAAGCTGGGGAAGAAAGTCAGCAGACGGGCGTATGAGCGGCTGGTGGATTACGCAATCTCTCTGGGAGTGGAGCAGGCCTTTATTCAGGAAGGAGAGACCGCAAAGGAAAGTTTTATTCCGCCGTTTACGCTGGAAGGGGTATAAGAAGATGTAGGAGGGCAGTATTTGCGATGAAAAGACAAGTTGATTTGAAAGAAATATCTGACGGAAAACTGTACGGCAGTAATGATCTGGTAAAGGCAGACTGCGGCGATTGTGAAGGATGTTCGGCATGCTGCCGCGGAATGGGGCGATCGATCATTCTTGATCCTCTGGATGTGTTCAGACTGACGCAGGGGCTGGGCATGAGCTTTGAGGAGCTGCTTGCAGACAAGGTGGAACTTAATGTGGTAGACGGCCTGATTCTGCCGAATCTGAAGATGCATTTGTCCGGCGGCGGAGAGAGCGGCGCGCAGGGCACACGGGATAATATGGAAACAGACAGAAGGGAAAAATGTGGATTTTTAAGTGGGGAAGGCCGTTGCATGATCCACGCATTCCGCCCGGGAATCTGCCGGCTGTTTCCGCTGGGAAGATATTATGAGAATGGCGGATTTCAATATTTTCTTCAGGTGCATGAATGCCGGAAAGAGAACCGTGCCAAGGTAAAGGTGAAGAAGTGGATCGATATTCCGGATGTGAAAAAGTATGAGAAATTTGTAAACGACTGGCACTATTTTCTGATGGCTAAAGAGGAGTATGTGAAAGAAAATCCGGAAGAGATGAAGAAGGTGGCGATGGAAATTTTGAAGAGATTTTACCTGACCCCGTATGCAGAGGAGGATTTTTATTCCCAGTTTGAAGAACGTTTGCAGGGGGTAAGTTAAAACAGGTAGATGGCATATAGATACGGATAATTTGGATTGACGAACGAGTGGGTGGGCTGGGAGGAGCCAGAGAGTACTAAAGTGTAGAGGGATAGAGATGAATTTTGGGTTTGCAGGACTTGGTACAGTCATTAATGTTATTGGAATCATAGCAGGAGGGATTCTGGGAAGGCTTTGTGGAAGCTTTTTGAAAGAACGCTACCAGGATACTCTGAGTAAGACATGCGGAGTTTGTGTCCTTTTTATAGGAATCGGCGGCGCGATGGAAGGGATGTTGTCCGTAAAAGGAGATTCCGTTGCAAGCGGAAGCTCTATGCTGATCGTGATATGCATGGTATTAGGCGCCGTACTGGGAGAATTTTTAAATCTTGAAGATAAAATGGAGCGGTTTGGCGAGTGGTTGAAAATGAAAACGGGGAATTCGGGCGAGAGAAGCTTTGTGGAAGGTTTTGTAACGGCGTCTCTGACGGTGAGTATCGGAGCGATGGCGATTGTAGGCGCGATCGAAGATGGACTGACCGGAGACTATTCGATTCTGGCAACCAAGGCAGTGCTTGACTTTATTATCATTCTTGTCATGACTTGTTCTCTGGGAAAGGGGTGTGCTTTTTCGGCAATCCCCGTCGCCGTGATCCAGGGAACATTTACCTGCCTGGCAGGATTCATGAAGCCGCTTATGACAGAACTGGCGTTGGAATATTTGTCCCTGATCGGGTCGATTCTGATTTTCTGTGTAGGGCTGAATCTGGTTTGGGGAAAGAAGATACGTGTGGCAAATCTCCTCCCGGCGGTTATTGTCGCGGTGGTGATGGCGTTTATTATATAATAGACAATATAAAGTGACCTCCAATTTGGAGAGCCGCGGTCTTGGGCATGAAAATAACAGGACCTTTTATAAGTTATGGCGGATTTTTAATTTTCATTTAATGCCGGTTGGTGATGTGGTAAAATTGATTATAAGAGCAAAGAAAGCAACATGCAGACAGGAGATGAAGCAAAATGGGTAGCGCTTCTCCCGGTCCGTCCGTTCACCTTAAAAAAAGCTGCGAAGATCTGGGGAACGACAGAGGCTAAGGCTGAGAAGCTTCTGGATCATCTGTGCGAGAAGGCGCTGCTGGTAGATTCGGATTATCACGGTGAGCGTCAGTTTGTGATGCCGCCTCCGATGGCAGGATTCATCGAGTTTGCCCTGATGAGGACGAGAGGTGATATCGACCAGAAATACCTGGCAGAATTATATTATCAATATATGAATGTGGAAGAGGACTTCGTAAAGGACCTGTTTTTCGCGACGGAGACAAGGCTTGGGCGCGTCTATGTGCAGGAGCCGGTGCTCACCAATGACAAGACGAATCATATTCTGGATTATGAGCGGGCGACGCATATTGTGGAGGAGGCAAAATATATCGGGCTTGGCACCTGCTACTGCCGGCATAAGATGTATCATGCGGGTCATCCCTGCGAGATCAACGCACCGTGGGATGTATGCCTGACCTTTGATAATGTGGCGCGTTCCCTGTCGGAGCATGGCGGATACGCCAGGTTGATCTCCAAGGAGGAGGCGAAGGAAGTCCTGGAATTATCCTATGAGAGCAATCTGGTGCAGATCGGGGAAAATGTAAGGGAGCATCCGGCGTTCATCTGCAACTGCTGCGGATGCTGTTGCGAGGCACTGCAGGCAGCTCGGAAGTTCAGTCCTATGCAGCCGGTAGCGACGACGAATTATATTCCGAAGATATCCTTAGATGTGTGCGTCAGCTGCGGAAAATGTGCGAAGGTATGTCCGATTCTGGCAATCGCGATGGAAGAGAAGGAGTCCGGGACTGCACCCAAGAAACATCCGGTAATTGATGAGGAGATTTGTCTCGGATGCGGTGTCTGTGCAAGAAACTGCCCGACGAAAGCGATTCACCTGGAGAGACGTCCGATACAGGTCATCACACCGGTGAACAGCACGCATCGTTTCGTGCTTCAGGCAATCGAGAAGGGAACCTTACAGAATCTGATCTTCGATAACCAGGCATTTGCCAATCACAGGGCAATGGCGGCGGTATTCGGAACGATACTGAAGCTCCCACCGATAAAGCAGGCACTGGCAAGTAAGCAGTTCAAGTCCATCTATCTGGACAAGCTGCTGTCGATGTATCAGAAAAAGTAATAGACAATATGAAGTGACCTCCAATTTGTAGATTCGTGGATTTACCTGTAAACTGTTAATTGATGAGATTAATGGTAACAGGGATTACCGCATACAAAAGGAGGTCACTTCATAACAAATAAGAGAGATTAGGAAAAACGGGCAGATAACTATATTATGTACTATTTGCTGGATTACACTGAAAAAATGCTTTGTGTAGCCGCGTTTGGCTTAATAAGAAGAGTAGTTATGTATTTTCAGATGCTGCAGTTTGAAAAAGATTTTGCATTCAGTGTGAGAACTATATGGCTGATAGCGGTTGCGGGGTACATGGGTTTAGTGGCATACCAGGCATATGCGTTGGAGAAAAAATTTCACACTATCACTTTTACTGTTGCCAGGCATACCTAAGTGAAGGTCCAGTGGACCTTCATCTCGATGGGTATTATTATTGAGTTACTATTTTTTCTTTTACTGAAGCAATCCATGACTCGATTGCCTGGGCCAAAATAAGCTGCTGCTGCAAGACGGCCATTCCTGTTTCTGGTATTTCTGGCATATTTTCTTTTACAAGGATATTTTCTTGTAGATAAGATTTTAGGTTTCTCACATTTTCTTCAATATTTGCAAGACATGACTTCTGTTTATCTGCCGGCAGGCTGTCCAGATTTACGATTACCGCATTAAAATCCAGAAAAATATGAATAGGCTTACAAGCAATCTCCATCATAAGTTTCTCAAATTGGTGCTCACCGGATTCTGTCAAAGAATAAACTGCCTTTTCAGGCATTTTTCCCTCCTTCATAGTCACACTTTTAATAAGCCCCTTTTCTTCTAGCTGGATGACTTTTTTGTAAATAGAAGGGGTGCTGATTTTTACCCATCTTGATATATTGCGGTATTCAACTAACTTTTGAATGTCATAGGCGCTTAACGATTCCTTTTTTAACATTCCCAATACAATTAAATCTATTGTCGCCATATTTTCTCCCTTTATATTTGCATTTTATACGTTTTATATTACTGTAATTTATACTAATTTATTTCATGGAGAGTGTCAAGCGTAAAGAGAAAAGTAAAAATCCATTGACACATGATATAAATTATAGTAGTATAATTGATGCAACATTATTACTATAAATTATAGTAAAGTAATTTATATCAAAAATTGGAAGGAGTATTTACGATGAAAGAACGCAACAACAAAATGGAGCTCTTAGGGAGCGCACCTATTCCAAAAGCACTTATGGCACTTGGCATCCCGATTATGATTGGTATGTTGATAAACGCCCTGTATAATCTGGTGGATGCCTACTTTGTAGGAGGATTGGGAGAAAGTCAAATGGGCGCAATCTCAATCGTGTTCCCTTTGGGGCAGGTAGTCGTAGGGGTAGGTCTGATGTTTGGTAACGGAGCAGCATCTTATCTTTCAAGGCTGTTAGGACGAGGAGATAAAGATACTGCAGATAAGGTAGCCAGTACCGCATTGTATAGCAGTGTTTGGGTTGGGGTGATTATGCTTATTCTTGCTACGATTTTCTTGAAACCGATCTTAACGCTATTAGGAGCAACCGATACGATCATGCCTTATGCATTGACATATGCCAGGATTTATGTGATCTCATGCATTTTCAATATATTTAATGTGACTATGAATAATATTGTCACAAGTGAAGGAGCGGCAAAAACAACGATGTGTGCCTTGATGTTGGGAGCTGTATTGAATATTGGTTTAGATCCAATCTTCATCTATGTGTTTGAAATGGGAGTTGCAGGGGCCGCTATTGCGACAGCTATTTCACAGTTTGTTTCTACTCTTGTCTATTTGACCTATGCATTACAGAAAAAGAGTGCATTTACTTTCAGCGTAAGAGCGTATGCGCCCGAAAAACAAATGATGGCAGAGATATTGAAAATTGGTGTTCCGACTCTGACATTCCAGCTTCTTATCAGTCTTTCCATTGCACTGCTCAATCGTGCTGCAAATGGATATGGGGATGCTGTTATTGCCGGGATGGGAGCTGTTACCAGAGTTACATCAATGGGGACATTGGTGGTATTTGGATTTCTGAAAGGGTTCCAGCCGATTGCAGATGTGATTTCAGCAGTAATTACTATTTTTATGGCATTATATCTCCATAAGGAATTATCTGCGGCAAAGAATAAGACGCTTCCTAAAAAGCAGGGAGATCGAAATGTATAAAGGCCATATGATGAAATTAGTGAAATGACTGTAGTCAGAAAAATACTGCAAAGGCATTGTCATGTGTTAGCGGGAATAAGGAGAGGAAAATTGTAGTAGACAGAAAGGAATATAATTGCAATGATGTGACTATAAAATGTTCTGCCTTCTTGACTCGTGGGTAAATTTGGGGTAAAATAAGGTCACAAGAAAGGAGGCGCTTTTATGCAGATAATTCCTATGCGTGATTTGAAAAACACGGTTGAGGTAGAACGGCGTTGTGCCGAAGAAAACGGTCCGGTTTATGTAACAAAGAATGGTTATGGCCGTCTGGTCGTCATGGATATCGAGTATTATGAACGGACCATGCAGAAAATGTACGAAGCGAAAACCATCATGGAAGGCTTGAAAGATGTGAAAAACGGGCGGACTGTGGATGGAGAAAAAGCGATCAGCGATATAAGGAGAAAGTATGGAATCTAAATGGAGATACCAGTTGACGCAGAAAGCGGATGCCGATTTAGATGATATTGTGGGATATATCGCTGTGGAGTTAGCAAATCCAAAGGCAGCAACAGATTTTGTGGACAAATTGCAGGAATCTATTGAGGAAGTCCGGTCTTTCCCGGAAAGCGACTCTCCAGTCGTCAATGAATTTGTGCCAAATACAGAGGTTAGGAAAAAACTGGTAGCTACCTACATTATTTACTATTTGCCAGATTACACCGAAAAAATGATTTTTGTTTTGCGGATTGTTTACGGCAGACGGAACATGGATGAAATATTGCGGCAGCTGAATGAATAGTATGGCATTCAAATAAAGAGTGATGCAATGGCAGGTGAGGGGCTGTAAAAAAAGTCCCATAAAGAACAGCCATGATGGCACCGATTGGTGACTATCATGGCTGTTCTTATGTTTTTGATTACTTTCAGCGTTTTTAGACACACCTTCCAAAGTCTGGCGA
>Ga0129308_1000355_pt1 | contig 73832 bp, 47 predicted proteins | sample L827metagenome_FD_94440 | JGI IMG/M metagenome (GOLD analysis project Ga0129308, IMG submission 94440) | Ring-tailed lemur group fecal microbial communities from Wisconsin, USA - L827 metagenome | ecosystem: Host-associated > Mammals > Digestive system > Large intestine > Fecal | place: USA...
ATAGATATTTAGAAACGAAAACAACTCCATTACATAATGATTTGTACATTTTGTAATGAAGTTGGTGGATCAAGTGAATTGATTCGAAAAGGTGGGGGTGGTGTAAAGTGGTATATAATTACCTAATTTATTATTAATTCTTCTTCTCTTTTTTACATCTTGCCGGAAAGCCCCGCAGATATAGGCGGCTTATGATTTGATCGAACGTATTACTCCGGGATATGGCAAACAGTTTTGTCTGGAACTGATCGATCCTGCCCATTTTGCCTGGCAGTGGATGCCAAATATCGAGAGCTTCGGCGGATCGCTGCTGAAATCATGGATCGATTCGCATATCGCATTGGGTAAACAAGTGGTAAACCGTCAGTTGGAGTTGGGAATGACACCGATACAACAAGGTTTTTCCGGTGCTGTACCTCGTAAGATGATGGAAAAGTTACCGGAGGCAAAGATACAGAAGCAACCGGATTGGTACGGATTTGAAGGTATCTGTCGATTAGACCCGCTCGACCCGCTGTTTGTGGAACTGGGAAAAGCCTTTCTGGAAGAGGAACAGAAATTATACGGGACCTACGGACTCTATGCGGCCGACCCTTTCCATGAGAGCAAACCGTCTGTGGATACGCCTGAATATCTGAATGCAGTAGGTTCTTCTATCCACAAATTGATGAAGACATTCGATCCGGATGCCTTGTGGGTGATGCAGGCCTGGAGCTTCCGGAAAGATATTGCATTCGTTGTGCCGAAGCATGACCTGCTCGTATTGAGCCTGAACGGAGCGTTAGGGGGAGAAGATCATTTCTGTAACCATGATTTTGTGGTAGGTAATCTGCATAACTTCGGCAGACGTGTCAATCTTCACGGAGATTTGCCGCTGGTATCGTCCAATCAGTTTATGAAAGCGAAGCAGGAAACGCCGAATGCCGGTTTCAATATCCCTTACGACCCGCAATCGTTGATAGAAGCCGAAGCCTGTTTGTTGCAGGATGCGGAACAATTGAAAGGTTCCAAACCTTATCGTTTCGATATCGTCGATGTGCAGCGTCAGATCATGTCTAACCTGGGACAGGAAATACATAAAAAAGCGGCGGAAGCATTTAGGAAAAAGGATAAAGAGGCGTTTTCCCTGCACTCCGGACGTTTCTTTGAATTATTAAAAGATGTAGATATCTTGCTTCGTACCCGTACAGAGTTTAACTTTGACCAGTGGTTGACGGATGCCCGTGCCTGGGGTACGACCGATGAAGAGCGTAATTTGTTTGAAAAAAATGCTTCTTCGCTGGTGACTATCTGGGGTGGATAGGTCGATGTTCGCCAGTTCGATTATTCATGGCGCGAATGGATCGGTTTGATCGAGGGGTATTATCTGCAACGCTGGAAACAGTTCTATGATATGTTGCAGGGACATCTCGATGACGGAACGGCTTACAGGGAGGAAGATGCAAAGATGGATTTAGGCCGCCAGGCTTTCCGTGCGAATGAGTTTTATGACTCGTTGGCTGACAGGGAGTTGGCTTTCGTCGATCGTCCGGGTAAGGCCCGTACTCCGATAACACAGGGAGATGAAATGGCCGTTGCCCGCCGGATGCTGGACAAATACAAACAATTATCAAAAGAATACTACAATGTTGAAAAAACAAATTAAGTACCTGATGGTGTATTCGCTTTTAACCCTGCCTTGTGTAATGCAGGCGCAGGACGATGTAACGAATGCCTTCGATGACTTGAAACGACAGGGAACGGTGAACGAGCAGGACTCGGAAATGCGCCGTGTCGCTTCGTCGGATGCGGTGAAGAAGTTGATACAGGAAAACCCGGAAGCCGGTTATTTCTGTTTTACAGAAGACCGGGAACACGATATCCGTATGACGGATGCGATACCTGTGCGTTGGGTAGAACGGTCGGTCGATTCACGTACAAAGTTTCAGGGCGATTGCCTTCCGGGGGAGTTCTATACCTGGCAGGTAGGAATCTTTGCTCCGTATGAAACTGTATCGGACCTGGCTATAACCTTCTCCGACTGGAAGAATGAAAAGGGAAATAAGATTCCAGCTTCTGCTTTCCGTTGCTTTAACCTGGGAGGAACCGATACGAATGGTAAATCTTTTAAGAAGACAGTGAATGTTCCCAAAGGAAATGTACAGGCATTATGGATCGGCTCTGATGTGCCCGTAACGGCTGACGGTGTTTATAAAGGAAAAGTGACGATCAAAGCAGCTGATGCAAAACCGGTAGAGATTGCCTGCGAATTGACCGTACAAGGTTCTCCTATCGTAAACCACGGAGATAACGAAGGGTGGCGGAAAACCCGTCTGCGCTGGCTGGATTCTTCCATCGGTAATGCCGATGAACCGACGGCTCCGTATATTCCCGTTCAATTACAGAAACAAACGATCTCCTGGCTGGGAGGGACAATGGAACTGTCGAAAGAGGGGTTGCCTCAATCCCTTTCTACCCGTTATGATCGGAGCAACCAGTTGAACGATCAGAGTAATAACCCTGTCCTGGCAGGTGAAATGCGGTTCGTGATCGAAACGGAGAATGGCGAAGAAGTATTAAAGGGCGGTTCGCTGCGGATCACCGGACGGAATAAGGTGTCGGTAAACTGGACAGCTACCCGGAAGAGCCGTCATTTTGAAGTGCAGTGTTCCGGAACTTTCGGTTTCGACGGTCTGGTCGATTACCGGATACAGGTGAAGTCACTGGGAGACGTGAAGGTGAAGGATATCCGTCTGGAAGTACCTTATACTGCGTATGCCGCCAAGTATATGATGGGATTGGGCCATAAAGGCGGTTTGCGTCCTGACTCCTTGATCAACTGGCAATGGAACGTAGAGAAACATCAGGATAAGATCTGGATGGGAAATATAAATGCCGGTCTGAATTTCTGTTTCAAGGATGAAAACTATGTGCGTCCGCTGGTGAATATCTATTATGGTTTAGGTAAACTAAACCTGCCTGCTTCGTGGGGAAATGCCAATAAGGGCGGTATCGACATTCAGCCCGATAAAGACGGCACAGTCCTGATGACAGCCTACAGCGGTGAACGTTTGATGCAGAAAGGCGATGTCCTTCATTATAATTTCAATATGCTGGTCACTCCGGTGAAACCGCTTAACCTGCCGGAACTGGCGGAAAAACGTTTCTACCATTCCAACAGTGATGTGAGTGCCGGTTATATCCCTGCCGCCCTGGAAGCGGGAGCCAACATGATCAATGTGCATCATAAGAAAGATATTTACCCGTTCATTAACTATCCGTATTATGATGAAGCCGTTCCGGATTTGAAACGCTTTATCTCGGAAGCACACAGCAAGGATTTGGATGTCCGGCTTTATTATACGACCCGTGAGTTGACGGTGAAGATACCTGAGTTGTGGGCATTGCGCAGCTTGGGCAGCGAAGTGATTCATGACGGTCCCGGAAAGGATGCCCGTACACTGATCCATCGCAACGGTCCTCACGAATGGTTGAACAAGAACCTGACAACCCATTTCATCCCCGCCTGGTATAACGCTTTCAAAGAAGGTAAATATGCCGGCGATATGGATATCTCGGTTATCACCACCCCCGATTCCCGTTGGAACAATTACTACCTGGAAGGGCTGGACTGGATGATTAAAAATCTGGGCCTGGATGGTGTCTATATCGACGACAGTGCTTTGGATCATCAGACCTTGCAACGTGCCCGCCGTGTGATGGATGCCGACGGTAAACGCCGCCTGATCGATATCCACTCCTGGAACCATATGAATCAGTGGGCCGGCTATGCAAACTCGTTGCATCTTTATCTGGAGTTACTGCCTTACGTAGATCGTACCTGGATTGGTGAAGGTTTCCCTGCAAACAATACGCTGGATTTCTGGCTGGTGGAAATGTCCGGTATTCCTTTCGGATTGATGAGTGAAACGTTGGATGCCCGGAATGTGTTCCGTGGAATGGTCTACGGTATGCTTCCCCGCCTGCCATGGAGTGGAAACCCTGTTCCGTTCTGGCATATTTGGGACGATTTCGGTATGAAGAATGCCGTGATGAGAGGCTATTGGGATGAACGTTGTCCGATAAAAACAGATAATGCTGATATCCCGGCTACCGTTTACATCAACGGAGATAAAGCGCTTGTCGTACTGGCAAACTGGACCGATCTTCCTCAAACGGCAAAGATCACTTTGGATGAACAATTGCTTGGCTTCAAGCCGTCTTCCTATCTGTTGCCGGAGATCCGGAACACACAATGGGAAGGAAAACTGTCTTCCCTGAACCAATGCGAGATCATGGGACGTGGCGGTATGATCATTTTACTGGAAAAATAAAAGAACGAACCGGGTAGTTCCATTTTGTATAAGTTAAAGGGCCGAATGATACCATTTCGGTCCTTCTTTTTTTTCGGAAGTGTAAAATCCGGTACTGCCTTTTCCCTATCTTTGCTTCTGAATAAGGGAAAGGAAATATCATGGATAACAAGACAACAGAACAGTCTCTCTGGGGACTTTTGGAAGGGATAACGGATAATCTGAAGTATAAACGACTGGCGGACGTCTTCCGCTTTGTCTCTTTCCAGCCGTTTGAAACATTCGGTCCACACCAGCATCTGCGTATCGAGATCAACTATGTAAAGAAAGGCAATTGCATCCTGCACCTCGAAAACGAAAGTATCAGTTTCAACGAGAACGAGATGATGATTATCTGCTCGAATGTAGAACACACTTTCGAGGCGGGTTCGGAAGGGACGACCCTGATGCAGCTTGAATTTCTGCCGGAGATCTTCTCCCGCTTCAATCCGCATGCCCAGGATGAGACAGGCGAATTGACGCCCGTCACGATCTTCTCGGAAGAGAACCGTCTGATTAAGATCGTGAATAATGTCCGTATCATGCGGGCCGTCCAGCGCATCGTCAATGAGATGAACCTGAAAAGCAAATACTATCAATACCTGGTCGTGATGTACTATGCGGAACTGCTTATTTTGATCTACCGCTATATGGACGAGTCTTACCTGCCGATTTGTACAAATGAGTCGCTGAAAAAGGCAATTTCTTATATCCGCATGAACTATCAGACAGATATTTCCATCACCGATGTGGCCGGGCAGACTGGAATAGGAGAACGTTACCTGCGCAAACTGTTCGCTCAGCATCTCAATTTATCTCCGCTGGATTATTTGAACCAGATACGGATCAATAAGGCGATCGAACTGTTGAGGAATACGGAAATGTCTATAAAAGAGATCTGTTTCATCTGCGGGTTCAAGTCGCCGCAATACTTTTCAAGGGTATTCAAACAGCAGATGGGGATCACTCCGAGGGAGGTTACCAAATAGTTTTCCGTTTTGTACACATTTTCCTCTTAAAAGGTCCTACCTGCATACGTTGCAGTCTTGTTTTAAGCCTTACTTTTTGTACACTCCGGCTAACTTTGTGATCAGTAACAGGAGTATATAAATACTGATAAACTATAGTAAAATGAAAGAATGGAATGATGATAAAGCGTTGTTCTCTTTGATAAAGGAGGAGCTTTATACCGCAGTGATCGGTGACATTATGGATAAGATGGGATATACCCGTCAGTTTCTTCCCCCGCAGATACGTCCGCTTCGTGACGATATGCTGGTTGTCGGACGGGCAATGACAGTGCTGGAAGCAGATGTGTTGGAACATGGAAAGGAATGTGGGGAGAATCCGTTATTGAAACGTTCTTTCGGATTGATGCTCGAAGCGCTGGACGATCTGAAAGAAGATGAAGTCTATGTCTGTTCCGGTTCGTCTCCCTGTTATGCCTTATGGGGCGAATTGATGAGTGCCCGGGCTATGCAGTGCAAGGCTGCCGGTGCTGTGGTAAATGGTTATTCACGCGATACGAAGGGGATTCTGGCACTCGACTTCCCTTGTTTCTCTTACGGTCCTTATGCACAGGACCAGGCTCCGAGAGGAAAGGTGATCGACTATCGCGTTCCGATTGAAATGGATGGGGTACGTATCGATGACGGGGATATCCTGATAGGAGATATCGACGGTGTATGTGTCGTTCCCCGCGCTATCGAGGAAGAAGTCTTTACCCGTGCCCTTGAAAAAGCACGTGGCGAACGGATGGTGTTGAAGAAGATACAGGAAGGAATGAAAGCCCGCGATGCTTTCGACCAGTTTGGAATTATGTAATTAAATCGAAATAGACAATGAAGATCACAGATGTAAAGGTATGGTTGGTACAAGGTATCAAATACAACTGGACGCTACTTAAAATATATACGGACGAAGGATATACCGGTGTGGGCGAAGCGACCAACTGGCCGGGAAGTCCGATCGTTTTTGAAGCTGCCAAGCATGTAGGGCAGCGTATCATCGGCCTCGACCCGATGAAGACGGATTTTATCTGGACGAAGCTCTATCGCGACCTGAACTGGATAGGCCCGTACGGTGCCAGCCTTTGTGCTATCAGCGGTATCGACATGGCTTTGCTGGACTTGAAGGCAAAAGTGCTGGGTGTTCCCTGCTACCAGTTGCTGGGAGGCGCTTATCGCAAAAACATTTTATTATATGCCAACTACTGGTTTACCGGTGGCGGACATAATGCCAAAGACTATACGGAACAGGCGTTGAAAGTGAAAGAGGCCGGTTTCACCGGACTGAAGTTCGACCCATTTGCACATACGAACTATTTCTATGGGGAAGACCTGGCTTCCAATCTGACCCTGACGGCAGAACAACAAGACCTGGCTTTCGACGTATCGAAGGCGGTACGTGATGCGGTAGGACCGGAGTTCGATATTATGATCGAGACACATGCCATGCTGAATTACCGGGTGGCAGTGAAGATGGCCGAACGTCTGGCAAAGCTGGATATTACCTGGTATGAGGAGCCTGCCGGACCGGAAAGTTCGCAGACCTTGCGTGCCATGCGTGAACGTATCCCTTCCGATGTCGCTATCTGCGTAGGCGAACGCCATTATACCCGCTTTGGTATCCGTTCTTTGTTGGAGAAACATGTATGTGATGTCATCATGCCGGATATCACCCGTTGCGGCGGACCGTCTGAAATGAAACGTATGGCGACGATGGCGGAAGCCTACAACGTCCTGATTGCTCCCCATAATCCGAACGGGCCTTTATCGACGCTTGCTTCTTCGCATGTGTGTGCTGCGATCCCGAATTTCTTCCGTCAGGAATTTATGTTCAATGATGTTCCCTGGAGGGATACGGTGATCGACCATCCGATAGCGGAAATGGTGTACGACGGCCATCTGCACCTGTCCGACCGTCCGGGACTGGGCGTAGACCTGGTGGAGGAAGAGATGGAAAAGCATCCGGGTATTACGACGAACGCGCCTGATAACTTCTATATCTGATTGGCATGAGCTTTACGATAGACTATAAAGATAAAGTAGTACTTGTTACCGGTGTATCTTCCGGTATCGGTCTGGGTACTGCCCGGGAGTTTGCCTGGGCGGGTGCTCATGTCGCCGGATGTGCACGAAAAGCGGCGGATGATCCGTCGGCAGCCGCTTTTCGGGAGGCTGTCGAGTCGCAGGGAGTCCGGTCGCTGTATGTGCAGACCGACGTCACTTGTCCCGAACAACTGGAGCAGTTGGTGGAGGAAACGATCCGTACTTTCGGGCGGTTGGATATTCTGGTCTCCAGTGCGGGAATGAATGTATTCGAGGGTGCAGCCGGGTGTACGGAAGAACGCTGGCAGTATAACCTGGATCTGAACCTGGCATCCCACTGGCGGTTGTCGAAGCTATGTAAACCCTATCTGGAACAGAGTGGGGAAGGCGTTATCCTGTTGATGACTTCCAACCATGCGTTCGGAACGATTCCCGGATGCTTTCCGTATAGCGTGACGAAAACGGCGATCACCGGCTTGGTCCGTAACCTGGCGATCGAGTGGGGACCTGCTATCCGTACGGTCGGTGTCGCTCCGGGCTTCATCGATACGGCGGGCAACGATACCTGGTTCGACTCTTTTCCGGATGCCCGGGAAGAGCGTTTACGTACGATCAACCTGCATCCGGTCAAACGGATCGGGACAGTAGAGGAGGTGGGTGACCTCTGTGTCTATCTTGCATCGCCTATGGCGCGTTTCATTAGCGGGACAACGATCTTGATGGACGGTGGCCGGTCGGCTCTGATGCAAGATGAATAGGCGGTGCCATACTTGTGGCAGAACTCTGCCATGCCTTTGGCAGAGCTTTGCCACTGTAATGGCAGTGTTCTGCCAAAGGCATGGCAAAATGATTAGATAACGAATATGAATACCATGAACACAATAGATCTGATTGTTTTTATTGCTTACTGTGCCCTGATCCTCTTCGTCGGACTGTTTGTCTCACGAAAGAAGAAAGGCGAAGAACGGGATGCCGGTGATTATTTCCTTGCCGGACGCGGACTGGCCTGGTGGGCGATCGGTGCTTCGATCATCGCGTCGAACATCTCTGCCGAACAGTTTGTCGGTATGTCCGGCTCCGGGTATGCGATTGGGCTGGCAATGGCCACTTATGAATGGATCGCCGCACTGGGATTGATTATCGTAGCCAAATACTTTATTCCGATATTTCTGGAAAAGAAGATATTCACGATGCCGCAGTTCCTGGAAGAGCGGTTCGACAGGCGGGTGAAGACGGTCATGGCTGTCTTCTGGCTGGCGGTTTTTATCTTTATCAACCTGACTTCCATACTGTATCTCGGAGCACTGACGATCGAGAAGGTTATGGGTATTCCTCTGTTTTGGGGAGTAGTCGGACTGGCTGCCTTTGCCGGTATCTACTCTATCTACGGAGGATTGAAAGCGGTTGCTTTGACTGATGTCATTCAGGTAATCTTCCTTATTGGAGGCGGACTGATAACGACTTATATTGCTTTGGACCTGCTGGGAGCCGGTGAAGGAGTATGGCAGGGTGTCACGAACCTGTATGCACAGGCGGAAGATAAGTTTCATCTGATCCTCGATAAATCGCATCCGAGCTACAAGGACTTGCCCGGTATCTCTGTTATTCTCGGTGGACTGTGGGTGGCAAACTTGTATTACTGGGGATGCAACCAATATATTATTCAACGGGCTTTGGCTGCCAAGTCGGTGGGAGAGGCGCAGAACGGTATGTTGTTTGCCGGGTTTATCAAACTGTTGGTTCCGTTGTTGGTTGTGATACCGGGAATTGCAGCGTTTGCTTTGAATGCTCCGTTGGAAAAGTCGGATGAGGCTTATCCCTGGCTACTCAGCAACCTGCTACCGGTAGGAGTGAAAGGGATTGCTTTTGCGGCGTTGACAGCGGCGATTGTCAGTTCGCTGGCTTCGATGATGAACAGTATATCCACTATCTTTACAATGGATATTTATAAGTTCTTTTTCCGGAAGGAAGCCGGGCAGCATGAATTGGTAAAGACCGGAAGATGGGCGAGTTTCCTGTCATTGCTGGTAGCCGTATCGATCGCACCGATGCTGTCGGGACTGGATCAGGCGTTCCAGTATATTCAGGAGTTCACCGGATTTATCAGTCCGGGTGCTTTGTCGATCTTCCTGGCAGGGTTCTTCTATAAACGAGCGACGGCAAACGGAGCATTAGCGGCTGCTTTCGGATCGTTTGTCTTCTCTACGTTGATGAAATTTCTCTGTCCCGGTTTGCCGTGGATGGATCGTATGATGATCGTTTTCTTCCTCTGTTGCGGATTGATCATCTTACTAGGTAGCCGTAAGCCGATGGAAAATGCCTATACGACACACCGGCCCGGATTATTTCATACGAGCCGCCTGTTCAATATCCTGTCGCTGGTTGTGGTAGCTATATTGGTTGCTTTCTATTGGTTCTGGTGGTAACATTAGAAAATACCCAATTTTGTAGGGGCGGGGTTTGCCCGCCCTTTGCGACAATAATATAACAACCGGTGGAGAAGGGCGGGCAAACCCCGCCCCTACAGGCGCCGTCACAATGGAACAGGCAAGAACTGAACTATATTATAACAACTATAAAACATGAAATATATATGAAAAAAACATTATTACTCTTGAGTAGTTGTTTCCTGCTCAATCAGGGGATAGGTGCGGCAGATTCATTGGAGACACTCTCTCCGGAGTCTTCTTTCCTGATTCCTTGCGAGATAAGCGGGGTGAATAACTCTTCGATATTATTGAGCGGTACATGGCAGTTCCGTTACGATAACAAAGGGAAGTGGAATACCGTCCAGGTTCCTGGTGAACTGGCTATGCAAGGCTACGCTATTCAGCACGATACTCCTTATCTGTACCGTAAATCGTTTACCCTTCCGGCCGATTATAAAGGGAAGCGTACGATACTTCGTTTCGACGGTGTTTACAGTCATGCCCGCCTGTCGGTAAACGGGAAGGAGGTCCGTGAACATCATGGTGGTTTCACCCGTTGGGAAACCGATATAACCGAGTTTGTACATCCCGGAAAGAAAAATGAGATACAGGTGGAGATCACCGACCGTATCGACGACATCTCTTATGCTTCCGGCTACGGCCATCATCCTATAGGAGGCATTTTGCGCGACGTAACTGTCTTCGCTTTACCGGAAACCTGCCTTTATGACTTTTCTGCCGAAACTCTTCTAGACACTCTTTATAAGGATGCTGTCCTGAAAGTTTCTTACCAGGGAAAAACATCGGGTAATGCAGAAGTAGCTTACACGTTAACCGACCCTTCCGGTAACAACGTCTCCTTGTCGCAAGCAACTTTCCCTTTAAAGGAGAATGGGAACAGCAACGAACTATCTGTACGCAATCCTTTGAAATGGGACGCTGAACACCCGAACCTCTATACCTTGGCTGTATCCATCAGGGAAGGAGGCAAGGAACTGACTCGTTTCAGTAAACGCATCGGTTTCCGTGATGTGAAGATCGTGAAAGATCGTATGCTTGTAAACGGTCTTCCCGTCAAGTTACGCGGAGCCTGCCGCCACGATATCCATCCCACATTAGGACGTACCACGACTGCCGAACTCGATAGTCTGGATGCTCTCCGTTTCAAACAATCGAATATGAACTTTGTGCGTACTTCACATTATCCGCCTTCTGAGAAGTTCCTTGAGTATTGCGACCGCTTCGGTATCTATGTGGAGTGTGAGACGGCTGTTTGTTTTGTCGATACTTATCGTCAGAAGAACTATGCGCCGGGTAAGACACAAGATAGTGAGGAGTTTACACCTCGTTATTTGTCGCAATGCCGTGAAATGGTCAAGTCGTTTCGCTCGCATCCATCCATCCTTTTCTGGTCGATCGGTAATGAGAGTGTGTACGGAAAGAACTTTCAGGCTTGTTGGGATTGGGTGAAAGCGACGGATACGACTCGCCCCGTTATCTTCAGTTATCCCGGTTCGGTAGGCGAGAAGAAGCCGATATATGATATTCTGAGCATGCATTATCAGGATGTGGATGGAAACCTGAACCAATGGGGACGTGCCACCCGTAACTTCCAGGGACATGGCATCCCGGCTCTTTTCGACGAATGGGCACATCCTGCTTGCTATACCTATAAAACATTGCAGGACGATCCGAATATCCGTGAGTTCTGGGGAATCTCCCTCGATAAGATGTGGAGCGGTTTGTTCGATGCTCCCGGCGGTTTGGGCGGTGCCATCTGGGGATATATCGACGAGACATTTATGTTACCCGAGCCTAAGATGGGTACTTCTTTCTGGAAGGAGTTTGCCCGTACTGCCAAGCCGGAAGATTTTCAGGGAAACTGCGTAGGATATGGCGAATGGGGAATAGTCGATGTCTGGCGTCGTGAGAAACCGGAGTTCTGGTCTACCAAGAAAGCCTATTCACCTGTACGTCTGTTAGCGGAGCAGGTCTGTGATTATACAACGGGTGAACGTCTGGTTCTTCCGGTATATAACCGTTTCGATCATACGAACCTGAATGAGATAAAAGTACGTTACCAATATAACGGGATGGAAAAAGATATCCGGATGGCTTCCATCGAACCGCATCAGAAAGGTGTCCTGATCCTTCCCGCTGAAGACTGGAAAGAAGGCGGCGAACTGCTTGTCAGTTTCCTTACAACGGAGGGAGATTTGATCGATGCCTCGCTTGTCACATTAGGACAACCTAAAATCACACTGCCGCAACCGGATCGTAAAGGTTCGCTACTGGTCGAGGAAAGTGCTGACCGTATCGTGGTAAAAGGCGATCGTTTTGAAATCCCGTTCAGTAAAGAAACCGGCCTGATCTGTCATGCAACGGCCGACGGACAGGTCTTTATAGAAAAAGGTCCTTTCCTGAATCTGGATATCAACCTGAACCATCTGACGGGAGCCGAAGTGCGTAAGAGTGCAACCAAGTTCCTTGCATCGGATGCCGACTGGCAGAAGCAGAGCATCACTTATACAAAACAAGGCGATAATGTCCTGGTTATCCTGAACGGTCGTTATAATGATGTGGATACGGATATCCGTTTATTGATCTCTCCCGAAGGACGTATGGAGATCAATTACCTGACGAACGGACAACCGAATGGTTTCTTGCGTGAAACAGGTCTTTCTTTCTATCTTCCTGAAACGATGGACCGGCTGAAATGGAAACGCCGGGGACATTGGAGCTATTATCCTTCCGGTGCTTTTGCAGGCAATGAAGGAGAAACCTCTCTCTATAATCCGAACAAAGTGCCTTACGGTGTCCGTCCAGAGCAACCTTGGCAGAGTGATACGCACAATTATTATTATTGGGCAGATGCCGGAGCGAATTGCGATCGCCCGCTTACTCAGATGGCAAAAGGAATGAAGGAAAATATCTATTTTTATACGCTGAATGCCGGTAATACAGGAAAAGGTCTATCGGTTCTTTCACCGGATGCCACTGTTGCCTGCCGTTCAAGTAAACGTGCGGATGGCCAATTGATCCTGTACGTCAACAACCGTTGGGATTATCCGGAAATTGCCTGGGGAAATTATTGTAAGACATTGGAGGCTAACCCTTGTTATGGGAAGGTGGAGATTGTCTTCTAAATATTACAAAAGCCTATAAATGAAGATGTGTCAAAATAAATAAACCGTCTGCGTTATCTGCGTCCGGTGAATATCAATTCTGGCACATCTTCATTTATATTATGTTACGGTTAAAGCAACCGGCATATCTTCTCCAGATAAACAGCATCTGTCTCATCGAAACTATTCAACTCATCGCTGTCGATATCGAGTACAGCTACCACTTTCCCGTCACGAATAACCGGAACTACAATTTCAGATTTCGAATCGGAGTTGCAGGCAATATGTCCGGGGAATAGATCTACGTCAGGAACAATTTGAGTGGCTGCCTCTTTCCATGCCATACCGCAAACGCCTTTGCCATACCGGATACGTGTGCAAGCTATCGGTCCCTGAAAAGGAGCGAGCACCAGCATATCGTCTTTGACGATATAGAAACCGACCCAAAAGAAATTGAATGTCTGTTTCAGTGCCGCTGCTACATTTGCCATATTGGCGACCGTGTCGTTTTCACCAGCCAGTAATGACTCTATCTGGGGGAATAGTGTTTGATACTGCTGCTCTTTATTTCCAACGCTTATGATTAAGTTCTCTGCCATCTTTTAAACTATTATAGTAGAACAAAGGTAAAAATTAATCGGAAATATCCGTACCTTTGCATATCAATTGGTTTTTATGGCAAAAGAAAACTCTCCTTTGGTATTAGGTACCGAACGTATTGGAAAACTGCTTACGCAATACGCTATTCCGGCGATTATCGCCATGACGGCATCTTCGCTTTATAATATGGCAGACAGTATTTTTATCGGACATGGGGTCGGGCCGCTGGCTATCTCCGGTCTGGCTCTGACCTTTCCGCTTATGAACCTGGCGGCAGCTTTCGGTTCGTTGGTCGGGGTAGGGGCTTCTACGCTTGTGTCTGTTAAATTAGGGCAGAAAGATTACGAAGGTGCAAACCGGGTTCTCGGCAATGTATTAGTGCTGAATGTCCTTCTCGGCGTCGCTTTTACCTTTGTCTTTTTGTTCCTTCTCGATCCGATTCTTTATTTCTTCGGGGCTAGTGAGAATACGATATCGTATGCACGCGATTATATGCAGATTATTCTCTATGGAAATGTGGTCACACACATGTATTTGGGATTGAATGCTGTATTGCGTTCATCCGGTTTCCCGAAACTGGCCATGTATGCGACACTGGCTTCGGTCGTGATAAACTGTATATTGAATCCGATCTTTATCTTTGGCTTCGGCTGGGGAATCAAAGGTTCCGCATGGGCTACTGTGATTTCTCAGGTGATTTCACTGACCGGGCAGATGATCCATTTTTCCAGACCGACGCAGTTGCTTCATTTTAAGAAAGGTATTTATAGATTAAAGAAGGAGATAGTAAATGGTATCCTGTATATCGGTATGTCTCCTTTCCTGATGAATCTCTGTTCTTGTCTGATCGTCATACTGATCAACCGTGGATTGAAGGAGTATGGCGGAGATATGGCTATCGGGGCCTACGGTATTGTAAACCGTATCATCTTCCTGTTTGTAATGATTATTATGGGCTTCAACCAAGGTATGCAGCCGATTGCCGGATATAATTTCGGCGCCCGTTTATATCCTCGTGTGACGGAAGTGACCAAGCTGACGATGAAGTGGGCGATAGGTGTTGCAACGACGGGTTTCCTGCTATGCCAGTTGTTCCCGACCCTGATCGTGAATATGTTTACGACCGACGATGAATTGGTGAAAGCTGCCGTGTTCGGTCTTCATATTGTATTTGCCGTCTTCCCGATCGTAGGGTTCCAGATGGTGGCAACCAACTTCTTCCTTTCGATCGGTATGTCGAAGAAAGCGATCTTTTTGTCGCTTACCCGTCAGTTATTGTTCCTGATCCCTTGTTTGATCATCCTTCCCCGTTTCTTCGGGACGTTAGGTGTCTGGATCAGTATGCCGGTAGCCGACACGATCGCAACGGTCGTAACAGCAATTGTACTGGTAAATCAATTCAGGAAGTTTAAACAATAAATATTAGTTTATTACTGTTTGTAAATAAGGACAGGAACTCTTATCTTTGTATTGTAACGAGATAAAATGAATATGAAAACTAGAAATGAATATTTAGAATTGCTCCGTTTGTATAAACAACGGATGGCGGAACAATATGGAATTGTTCGTTTAGGTATTTTCGGTTCAGTGTCTCGTAACGAACAAAAAGAAGATAGTGATTTGGATGTTTGTGTAGAGATGAAAGAACCTGACGGTTTCATTCTGTTGAACATCAAATATGAGTTGGAGGAACTATTGCATTGTAAAATAGATATTGTTCGCTTACGTGATAATATGAACGCTCTATTAAAACGTAATATAGAAAGGGACGGTATTTATGTGTAGAGAAGAAATTATATTGTTATTGGAACAGATAAAAGAGTCGTTAATAACTATTATAAATCGGGCTCTTCCTGTCAATAAAGTAGAAGACTTTACGCATTCCCCTGAAGGAATGATGCGTTTGGATAGTATCTGTATGCAATTAGTGACAGTTGGTGAGGCAATAAAAAATATAGATAAATATACCAATAAAGAACTTTTTCCTAAATATCCGTCTATCAATTGGCGAAATGTGATGGGGCTACGGGATATAATTGCTCATCAATATTTTAATGTGGATGCAGATGTAATCTTGCATATAGTGAAGATTAATATTCCTGAATTGTTAACTGTTATAGATCGTATAATTATTGATACAAAGGAAGAATTTTTAAAAGGAAATCTTGAATAAATTTATGGATAACAAGATCATATTGACCATTGGCCGTCAATTTGGCAGCGGTGGACGAGAAGTAGGGCAGAAGTTGGCGAAAGCGCTGGGCATCGCTTATTATGATAAGGAACTGATGGCGATAGCAGCAAAAGAGAGCGGCTTGAGTGAGGAGTTTTTTGAGAAAGCGGACGAGCGGGCTTCCAGCGGACTGTCATATGCATTTACGATGGGATATTCCTATATGGGAATGTTTACACCTTACAACGATATCTTGTCGAACGACGGATTATTCAAGTTTCAGAGTGACGCTATCCGCAAGTTGGCGGCTGAGCAGTCGTGTGTCTTGGTTGGACGTTGTGCAGACTATATTCTGCGTGACGATCCCGACTGCCTGAGTTTCTTTATTCATACCACTCCCGAACATCGTATCCAGCGTATTATAGAAAGACAAGATGTAACTGTCGAGCAGGCGAAGGAATTGATGATGAAAACCGATAAATCGCGTGCCGCTTACTATAATTATTACACCAATAAAGAGTGGGGAGTCGCTTCTTCCTATAATTTCTCTATCGACGTATCTGTATTGGGTGTCGACGAAACGGTCGGGTTTATCAAAGACTTTGTTGAACGGAAAATGAATAAGCGCCCGCCACATTTCGGATAATTTATTATCTTTGCTGCGACTTATCATAGGGGTGCCTTAATATACAGGCTGAGATTATACCCATAGAACCTGCCCGGGTAATGCCGTGAAGGGAGAATCGGTAGAATTGCTAAATAAAGGAGAGCTTTACCTCTATGTGCTCTCTGATGTTTAAACACTAATTATTTAATGTAATGGAACAGATCGTTTCAACAGGAATTATTGACTCTTATTTTGCAAAACTGAAGAGCAACTTATCAATTGATGTGGCTATCGTAGGTGGTGGCCCTTCCGGTATCGTAGCAGCTTATTATCTGGCTAAAGCCGGTAAGAAAGTGGCTCTTTTCGACCGTAAACTGGCTCCCGGCGGAGGTATGTGGGGCGGTGCTATGATGTTTAATGATATTGTCGTACAGGAAGAAGCTATGCCGATCGTAAAGGAACTGGGTGTTTCTTATCATGATGCAGGCAACGGCACTTATATAATGGATTCAGTTCATACTACTTCTGCATTGATCTATCAGGCAACAAAAGCCGGTGCTACTATCTTTAACTGTTATTCGGTGGAAGACGTAGTATTCCATAACGATGCCGTAGCCGGTGTTGTAGTGAACTGGGCGCCGGTAATCCGCGAAGGTATGCATGTGGACCCGCTGACTATTATGGCTAAAGCCGTATTGGAAGGTACAGGACATGACTGCGAAGTCGCCCGTACAGTTGCCCGTAAGAACGATATCCGACTGAATACCCCGACAGGCGGTGTGATCGGTGAACGTTCATTGAATGTGGAACTGGGTGAACAGACTACCGTTGAAAATACAAAAGAGATCTATCCGGGATTATTTGTTTCCGGTATGGCTGCCAACGGAGTTAGCGGAAGTTTCCGTATGGGACCGATCTTCGGCGGTATGCTGATGAGCGGTAAGAAAGCTGCAGAACTTATCTGTGAAAAACTGGATAAGTAAAATCAGATAATGATATCATATGAAAAGGACGGAAATCTATAGAAGATAACCGTCCTTTTTCAATTATAGTAACATAAAAACTCATGTCTTTTTACATATTCTCTACAATCTCCCGTTGTTTCTTGAAGAACTGTATTCGTTGCATTTCACCGCTTTCGGATATCATCGTGGAGAATTTGCGTAAGGACTGAATCCATTCTTTCATATTCTTGCACATCTCTTTATCCCTTGAAGTGATCGAGTTGATTGAAAAAATCCGGATCAGGCTTAATTGCAGGCTCGATGTTTCCACATAGCTGTATGTAGCTTCAAAATTGATGTTGGATATATATATATGTATATCTTTTCCAGAATCAAATTTCCCTCTGGAAGCGATTGTTTCAAGATCATCTAATAGTTGCAGGAGTTCCTCCTGTAGTTTGGTGACTTCTTCTTCTGTAATTAAATGAATACTGGCGAAATACTTTATGTCGTTCACCAGATAGTGAAACATCATGCTATCCCATATATAATGTGTAGTCTGTATATATGAGCTCGCTTCTACGAATGCCTTTTGGGCGCGTTTGAGATCGTCCGGTATATTCAGTTCTGAAAAGTTTTTTACACAATTTACCTTTTCATTCTGGTACATCCATTTGAATAGCCGGAACCGCGACAAATTATCGTATTTCAGGTAATAAGTCTGGGGGATCATATTTGAAGCCGTACTAAGTTCCGAGGTCGGATCATCCCGTAAGGATTCAAATAATTCAACGTAGTGGTCAATAATCGCGTAATACGTTTTGATAGGATCTGAATAATGTAAAAGATTCAGGTCGAACATAGCGTTATTGGTATAGCTTATACCCACGATCTGGTCCAGGGAAACTCCCAATTTCTTTGAAATTATAGAAGCTTCATTGAGGGTGAAAGGGACTTCGCCGCGTAATCTTCTGTATACGGCTTCTTTCCCTATATAAAGAATATCCATCAGGATGTTCGCTAAGTTGCCCCCATCCGGTATTTTATCTTTCATAACCTCGATCAGATTTGTATTTAATACATCTGTATTCATTCCAATTCTCCCTTTTAAATAATATATATGTTCAATTATTAAACAATAAACAATGCGTATTGTTTCGGAAAACGCAACAATAGACGTTAAAGTGTCTCTATGTTACTTATTATCGAAAAAGACGAGTCGATAAATACTTGAATGAGAAATAGGCTCTTCCCAAAATACCTTATTTGCGAAATAGAACTCCCGTATTTGCTTCGTAAATTCGCATATCTCAATTAAGAGAGACGGCAATGATGGTTTGAACGAATAGTTATTGCAGTTTAATATTAATACTAAGTGATGTTAATTGAAATAGCATTAGAATGGATGAACTTTATTTTATTTTAGTCTTAGATTTTTTGTTTATAAATTATTGACCTAACCAAACATTTGCTTGTATAATCAGAATGAGTAGACCACTAATGCTAATACCATGAACAACTGTCCGGCTGGGAGGTGACTCTCGGCCGGTCTTTTTTTTCTATATATCTGCTGTTTGCCTTTGAGTTGCAAAATAAACTTTTTACTTTTGCAGCATAAATCATGAGAACGAAGAAATATATAATCCGTTACATAATGCTGGTGGCAAGTATTATCATGCTGCTTTCGGTTGTGGTGCCACATCATCATCACAGTAACGGTATGCCTTGTTTCAAATTGTTGACTGAACACAACCATAAAAGCTCGTCTTCCCACGATTGCGGATGCAACGGGCATAATCTGGCTCTTTTTACTTCTCTTTTGTCACATGTGACAAATGCAGATGTCAGTCATTTACTTTTTCCTTTGCAAGTTTTGTTTGATTATATTAACCCTCCTGTTCCGTTGCTGTACGGACAAACGTTCGATCGCGAACGAGCCTTTTATATTGAGTCTCTGCACGATACCTGGGTTACGTGCTCCGGCGGACTACGCGCCCCTCCTGTGTTATAATTGTATCTGATAGGAGCGAACCTTATTCGCATTCCGGTGTTTTAAACAAGACGCCGAACTATTTTATTTGCATTTATAACATATTATAATACAATGAGAAAGATATATTTATTGTGGGTTTTATGTGCCTACATATTCGCAAGCTGTGGTGGCGGAGCTGCTAAGCATGAAGAGCATAACCATGATCATGAAGCACATGAACATGAAGAAGGACACGATCATGAACATGAAGGTCACGATCACGAACATGAGGGAGACGAGCACGAAGGCCATGATCATGGAAACGAAGCTGCTGCAGGTGCACATTCCAATGAAATCATTTTTAAAGAAGAATTGGCGAAAGCAGTCGGTCTGCAGACAAAAGTGATGGAACCGGCTCCTTTTACGGATGTTATAAAGACCAGTGGTAGCGTACTGGCTGCACAGGGGGATGAAACAACGGTGGTTGCTACTGTTCCCGGTATTGTGACATTCGGTCGTTTATCATTTGTAGACGGTACTCCGGTAAAGAAAGGGCAGGCGATCCTGAGCCTGGCTTCCAGTTCCCTGTCGGAAGGGAATGTGGCAATCCGTGCCAAATATGCATACGAAACAGCCAAAAAGGAATATGAGCGTATGCAGCAGTTGGTAGGAGATAAGATCGTTTCGGCGAAAGATTTTGAACAGGCACGTTTGAATTATGAAAATGCAAAGGCTGCCTATGATGCTGTTGCCGGTAAGCAGACAGAGAATGGCGTGTCGGTGGTATCTCCGATGAACGGATATTTGAAGAATCTTCAGGTAAAAGAAGGGGACTATGTGGCAGTGGGGCAACCGCTGGCAACTATTTCTCAGAATAGTCGTCTGGTGCTTCGTGCTGAGGTTTCGGAAAAGTATTATCAATATCTTCCGGCTGTTCAGTCTGCTAATTTCCGTACTCCTTATGATGAGCAGGTATATAAGCTTTCCGAGCTTCACGGACGGTTGCTTTCGTATGGAAAAGCGTCGGATACCAATTCTTTCTATATTCCTGTCACTTTTGAGTTTGACAATAAAGGGGCCGTTATTCCCGGTTCTTTCGTTGAGATTTATCTGCTTGCTACTCCGATGCAGGAGGTGTTGAGCGTCCCTGTTTCCTCCCTGATAGAAGAACAAGGAATTTATTCTGTATTTATCCGTCTTGATGAAGAGGGTTATAAAAAGCAGGAAGTAAAACTGGGAGCGAATAATGGTTCTGAAGTACAGATATTATCCGGCTTGAAACCGGGTGATGTGGTCGTAACACAAGGCGCTTATCAGATTAAACTCGCCTCTGCTTCTAATGCTATTCCGGCTCATACTCACAATCATTAATGGGAGGAGCAGAATATGTTGAATAAGATAATATATTACTCGCTGCATAACAGATTGGTTGTCCTGATCTGTGCATTGCTGCTGATGATAGCAGGAACTTATACAGCCTTTCATACGGATGTAGACGTGTTCCCCGACCTGAATGCTCCGACTGTGGTTATCATGACCGAAGCAAATGGGATGGCTCCTGAAGAGGTGGAACGTCTGGTTACTTTCCCGGTCGAAACGGCTGTAAACGGAGCGATGGACGTACGCCGTGTACGTTCTTCTTCTACCACCGGATTTTCGGTTGTATGGGTGGAGTTCGACTGGGGAACGGATATTTACCGTGCCCGTCAGATCGTTTCCGAGAAACTGGCGGTTGTAAGTGAAAGTCTTCCCGAGAATGTAGGGAAACCGACGTTAGGACCGCAGTCTTCTATCCTGGGTGAAATGATGATCATCGGTCTGACGACAGACGAAACAAAAGCCTCAGGTGAAGGTACTCTCCCGACGACACAGATGGACCTGCGCACGATAGCCGACTGGACGATCCGTCCGCGTTTATTATCTACCGGAGGTGTGGCACAGGTAGCCGTAATTGGGGGAGATATCAAAGAATATCAGATATTACTCGATCCTGCCCGCATGAAACATTATGGAGTAGGGTTGAATGAGGTGCTGACGGTTTGCCGTAACATGAACCGTAATGCAAACGGTGGTGTCTTGTACGAATACGACAATGAGTATATCATTCGTGGTGTCCTTTCTACTCCGAAAGCGGAAGAACTGGCAAAAGGAGTGATCAAGACAGTGGACGGTTTTCCTGTTCTGTTGGAGGATGTGGCTACGGTGAAAGTAGGAAGTAAAAGCCCTAAATTGGGTACGGCATCCGAACGGGGCAAACATGCTGTCCTTGTCACGGTCACCAAGCAGCCGAATACCAGTACGATCGACCTGACAAATAAACTGGATGAAATTGTGGCTGACCTTCAAAAGAGTTTGCCTGCCGATGTAAATATATCTACCGATATTTTCCGTCAGAGCCGTTTCATCGACAGTTCTATTAATAATGTAAAGAACAGTTTGTTTGAAGGAAGTATCTTCGTTGTGATTGTGCTGTTCCTTTTCCTGATGAATATCCGTACAACTGTGATCTCATTAGTGGCGTTGCCTTTGTCATTGCTGGTCTCTATCCTGGTTTTGCATTATATGGGGCTGACCATTAATACGATGTCGTTGGGAGGTATGGCGATTGCCATCGGATCGTTGGTGGATGATGCCATTGTCGATGTGGAGAATGTATATAAGCGGATACGTGAAAACCGGATGTTGCCTCCTGACGACAGGCGTTCGATCTTGGATGTTGTATATGATGCTTCCCGCGAAGTGCGTATGCCGATTCTGAACTCGACGTTGATCATTGTGGTGAGTTTCGTGCCTTTGTTTTTCCTTCATGGGATGGAAGGGCGTATGCTGGTTCCGCTGGGAATAGCATTTATTGTCGCCTTGTTCGCTTCTACGGTTGTGGCACTTACTTTGACACCGGTTTTGTGTAGTTATTTATTGAACCGTAAAGCAACCGATAAGAAAATAGATAAAGAATCGTGGGTTGCCAGTAAGTTGAAAAAGGTGTATGGCGCTGCGTTGAAGGTGGCTTTGGCACATAAATCGATCGTGTTGGGTTGTACGATAGGATTGTTTGTCGTATCGTTGGGAATATTTTTTACGTTGGGACGTAGTTTCCTTCCTCCTTTCAATGAAGGATCTTTCACTATCAATGTAAGTTCCTTACCTGGTATTTCATTGGATGAGTCTGATAAAATGGGACACCGTGCGGAAGAATTGCTGATGCAGGTTCCGGAGATACAGACTGTGGCTCGTAAGACAGGACGTGCCGAACTGGATGAACATGCCCTAGGTGTAAACGTATCGGAAATAGAAGCTCCGTTCGTATTGAAAGATCGCAGCAGGGAAACAGTTATGAACGATGTACGCAAGAAGCTGTCAACCATCAGCGGGGCCAATATCGAAATCGGCCAGCCTATTTCCCATCGTATCGATGCGATGCTTTCGGGAACGGAGGCCAATATTGCGATCAAACTGTTCGGAACCGATTTGAACCGTTTGTTTACGATCGGTAACGATATCAAAAACTCTATCCAGAGTATTCCGGGTCTGGTCGATTTGAAGGTGGAGCAGCAGATTGAACGTCCGCAGCTGACCATTACCCCCAAACGGGAACTTATGGCAAAATATGGAATACCTCTGCCGGAGTTTGAAGAGTATATTAATGTCATGTTGGGAGGTGAAGTAGTCAGTCAGGTATATGATGACGGAAAGACATTCGACCTGACTGTAAAGACTTCCGACGAAAGCCGTGCAACCATGGAGGATATCCGTAATCTGATGATCGATGCAGGAGGGAAGAAGATACCGTTGAGTTATATTGCCGAAGTCCGTTCCGTAACGGGTCCGAATACAATCAACCGCGAGAATGTACAGCGTAAGTTGGTGATCAGTGCGAATGTATCCGAACGTGACCTGCGCAGTGTCGTAAATGATATCCAGAACAAGATCGGGAATTCTATCCAGTTGCCCGAAGGCTATCATATCGAATACGGCGGACAGTTCGAAAGCGAACAGGCTGCCAGCCGGACTTTGTTATTGACATCTTTGATGTCTTTACTGGTAATCTTCCTGTTGCTTTATAATGAATTCAAGAATGCGAAGGAGAGCGGTGTGATCCTGTTGAACCTGCCGTTAGCGTTGATCGGTGGCGTGCTGATCTTGTGGATGACATCCGGGGAGATCAGTATTCCGGCTATTATCGGTTTTATCTCCCTGTTCGGTATTGCTACCCGAAACGGTATGTTGCTGATCAGCCACTATACTCAGTTGCGCAGTGATGGTTTTTCTGTATATGATGCGGTGATACACGGTTCGCTGGACCGTCTGAATCCGATCCTGATGACAGCTTTGAGTTCTGCGTTGGCTTTGATCCCGTTGGCATTGAACGGAGATCTGCCGGGAAACGAAATACAAAGCCCGATGGCCACTGTGATCCTGGGAGGGTTGTTGACGTCTACCTTCCTGAACGGATTTATTATTCCTATTGTCTATCTTTTAATGAATAAGGAGAAATGAAACAATTCATAGTAATCACTCTGTTGGCTTCGACCGTACTTTCTGCGAGCGGACAACATTCCATAGATGGGGTTCTGCGCAGTATCGAAGCCAACAATAAAGAATTGCAGGCGAATAAACAGCTTACAGTTTCCAAGAAACTGGAGGTAAAGCTGGATAATAACCTGGCCGACCCGTCGGTATCGTATGTACATCAATACGGTAACCGTGAGGGGATGGGGATGCAGGGAGAGTTGGTCGCTTCCCAATCATTCGACTTTCCGACCGTGTATGCTCAGCGAAGTAAGTTGATTAAGTCGCAGGCTGCCGGCTTCGACCGTCAGGGTGCCGAATTCCGTCAGCAGATTTTGCTGCAGGCTAAAGAAGTCTGTCTGGATCTGGTTTTACTGAATCAGCAAAAAGCATTGTTGGACCAGCGGCGGGAAAACGCGGAACAGTTAGCCGCTTTGTATGCTACCCGGTTGGAATCGGGTGATGCCAATATTCTGGAGACAAACAAGATCGATCTGGAATTGTTGAATGCAAAGACGGAAGCCCGTATGAATGAATCTGCCCGTATCGCTAAATTGCAGGAGTTGGCTACATTGAACGGCGGGATCGCGATCGAGTTTAACGATACGACGTATGCTCCGGTTGAAGACATTCTTTCTTTTGAAGAACTCTGTCAGGAAGCTGTCACTTCTAATCCTCAGCTATTGACATTGAAAAGCGAACAGGCGACAGCCCGTCGCCAGATAAGCGTCAATAAGTCGAAAGGCTTGCCTGGTTTTGAGTTGGGCTATCGTCTGAATACAGCTTCCGGTGGCGAACGCTTTAACGGTTTCCTGGTGGGAGTCAGCATCCCATTGTTCTCTAACAGGAACAATGTTAAACAGGCAAAGGCACAGGCTCTTTACACAGACTTACAGTTGGAGAGTACAACGACCGCTATTGAAAGCGAATTGCACCAGTTGTATAACCAGTCGGTTGCTTTGCGAACTTCGATGGATGAATACAATACGGTACTGAAGAGCCAGAATAGCCTGGCTTTGCTGAATAAGGCAATCCAGACCGGACAGATCAGCATGATCGAATATTTTGTCGATATAACGACTTTGTATCAGAGTATGCAGAATTATATGCAATTGCAGAATGAATATCAGAAGGTGATGTCGCAGCTTTATAAATATAAGTTGTAGTCTTCCTTTAGTGTTAAATAAAAAAGGTTCATGTCTTTTTCGGATATGAACCTTTTTTTATTCTGTTTATGAGGCTAATTCATGAGTCCTTTTAGATGGAATTTATCTAATCTTATAGGCAAATGAGTTGAATTAGATAAAATTAACTTTGCTAGCCATTGTTTTTTGAAACAAGTTAATATATTTGCATCACTTAACCGATTAAATAGTATATATCATGAGAACATCACTCAAAGACATAGCAGAAAAATTGAAGTTGTCGAAAGCGACGATTTCATGGACTCTTTCTGGAAAGGGTGATGAGAAGGGTATAAGCTTAGCTACGCAAGAGAAGGTTTTTCAGTGTGCTAAAGAATTGAATTACCAACCTAATTTGTTAGCCAGAAGTCTACATAGAGGATATTCTAAAACTATCGGTTTGATTATTCCTGATATTACAGACTCTTTTTACTCCAAAATAGCTTGTGTTATAGAAAAAGAAGCAGATGAGCAAGGCTATTCGGTTATGATAGGTAACTCTGAATCTAAAATTGAAAAAGAAAATAAACTGATCCGCCTTTTTAAAGCTAAACAGGTGGATGGTATTATATTGGCACCGACGAAAGTTTCAAAAAGTGAAATAGAAACTTTAGTTGATGAATCTTTTCCATTAGTTCTGTTTGACCGTTATTTTCCACAGATTGATACAAATTACGTCATTATTGATAATGAGGAAAGTAGTTATCAATTAGTGCGGAAAATGATTGTGGACGGTGCTCGTAAAATAGCCATAATTACAACAAACTCCTATCTGAGGACAATGAATATGAGGCGGGAAGGCTATGCCAGAGCTTTAATGGAGATGGATTTTCCTGTCGAATCTGAACTCTATGGAGAAGTACCTTTTGTAGATTATGAGCATAACATCGATAAGATATTAGATAGGATATTTCATGATGTACCGGATGTGGATGGCTTTTTCTTTTCGACCCATATATTGGCTATTGAAGCTTTTCGCTATTTTTATGACAAGGGTATCGATTTGAAAAAATATGAATTAGCCTGTATTCATAGTATTCCTTCTTTTCGGGCACTGGCTCCTAAAATAAATATAGCATTCATGCCTATTGATGAAATTGGAGAGAATGCTGTGAGGATTTTATTGAAATCAATAGAGAGCCATCAGGAGCAGTCCAAAGAGAAGAAGAAAGTGGAAACAGTGGTTTTGCATTGTAAAATTTCAACTCTATAATACTATTGATATTTTTTTATTTATTTGTTTAACCGATTAAGTAAAGTATTTATTATGAAAATGAATATGAAATATGGAATTTATACTATTGTATTAGGAACCTTTTTACTGTGTGCATGTAAAAATAATAAGGTTGAAATTACCGGGATGTATTGTGAATATTCGGTAAATCCTATTTGCGTAGATAGTCCACATCCACGGTTTATCTGGAATTATTATTCAGAGGCTGGTTTTGATCAAGAAGGATACTGCTTATATATATCTGTTGACAAGCAATCTCTGAATGGTTTAACTAGAGATGATCTGTTTAATTGGAATTCAGGCCTTATAAACACAGAGGAATCTTTCGGCAAATATACGGGAAATGATAAATTATTATCACACACTAAGTACTATTGGCAAGTCAAGGCTTTTGATAAGAACGGGAATACAGTAATATCTCCTGTAGATAGCTTCGAAACGGCTAAAATGAATCAGAATGAATGGTTGGGTAACTGGATTACCGATGGTCATGATAAAGATTTTGATCCGGCTCCTATGCTGCGAAAATCATTTGTTGTCAATAATAAGGAAGTTATACAGGCAAGATTATTTATGAGTGCTGCTGCTTATTGTAAGATGGAAATTAATGGAAGTCCGGTATCTGCCTCTTTGTTAAATCCAGGCTATACACATTATGACAAAAGGAATTTATACAGTGTATTTGATGTAACTTCGTTGTTGGGAACTGGGGAAAATGTCTTGTCTGCTGTGCTGGGTAATGGTTTCTATAATGAAATAGCACCAGTTGCCACATGGGATTTTGAAAAAGCACGCTGGCGAAACCGGGCACGGATGATTTGCGAGTTACATATTAAATATGCTGACGGAACTTCTCAAATAGTAAACTCTGATGAATCCTGGAAGACAGCAACAGGTCCGTATACTCAGAATAATATTTATGGAGGGGATATATACGATGCTCGTTTGGAAATAAACGGGTGGGAGAAACCCGGATTTGATGATTCGTCATGGAGTAATGCCAGACATGTAACGGCTCCTTCATCGTTGTTGGTTGCTCAAACGATGCCGGCCATTGAGGTAGAACGTGAAATAGATGCAGTTTCCATGAAAAATTTCGGAGACAGCATATATGTATATGATTTCGGAATTAATATGACTGGTTTTTGTCGTCTTTCAGTGAATGGAGAAAAAGGAACGAAAATAACATTGAGGCATGCTGAGATACAGAAAGCTGACGGGCATATTGAAACAGGAAATATAGATGTATATTACAAGTCTCAGCCAGATGTGCCTTTTCAAACTGATATTTATATCTTAAATGGCGGAGACGAAGTGCTGAGTCCGAATTTTACTTACCATGGATTTCAATATGTAGAAGTAAAAGCTGATCGCCTTGTTAAATTGACTCAAGGAAGTTTAAAAGCCTTATTCTTTCACACTGCGGTACCACCTGTCGGAAAATTTAGTTGTTCCAATGATCTTCTCAATAAAATTTGGCAAGCGACTAATCAGTCTTATCTGTCTAACTTGATGAGTATTCCGACGGATTGTCCTCAACGTGAGAAGAATGGCTGGACGGCAGACGCACATATTTGTATGGATTTGGGATTACTAAATTTCAATGGGATCACTTTTTATGAAAAGTGGGTCGATGATATCGTGGATAATCAGAATGAGGAAGGACGAATCTCGGGAATTATTCCTAGTTCAGGATGGGGATATGATGATTGGATAGGGCCTGTATGGGATGCCGCAATATTTATTGTCCCGATGGCTATTTATAATTATTATGGTGATACGAAGTCAATTGAAACGATATGGCCTGTATGTGAGAAATATCTTGCTTATTTGGCGGCGCGTGAAGATTCGGATGGAACTGTAACCTATGGCATTGGAGACTGGGTATTTTATGATACGCAAACCCCTACAGATTATACGACAACCTGTTATTATTATTTGGACAATTTGTATATGTCTCGTTTTGCTCGATTGATAGGAAAAGACGGTACTGTTTATGCACAAAAAGCAGATTCGCTTAAAGCATTTATTAATAGCCGCTATCTTGACAAGGAAAAAGGTTTATATGCCAATGGCTCACAGGCAGCGCAGGGAGTTGCTTTGTTTTTAGAAATAGTACCGGCTGAATATGAACAGAAAGTGGCAGATAACCTGAGTCGCATAATAACAAATAACCATAATCATCTTGATTTTGGTATGTTAGGGAGTAAAACCGTATTACGTATGCTTGCTAAATATGGTTATGCCGACCAGGCGTATGAACTGGCTATTCAGGAAGATGTTCCTTCGTGGGGTAATTGGAGCAAGAGGGGGTTGACAACTTTACCCGAAACCTGGAATCTTTCGCCTACTTTTAAAGATGCATCACTGAATCATGTATTTCTTGGAGATATTTCCGCATGGATGTATAGTGTATTGGCAGGGATCAATTATGATGAAAAATCTCCGGGATTCAGGCATATTTTGTTTCAACCTCATTTTGTGAAAGGTTTGGATTGGGTCAAAGCAGAATATCATTCTATTAAAGGATTGATATGCTCTGAATGGGAACGTTCTGGTAATGAAATCTTATTAAAAGTTACGGTTCCGGCTAACACGACTGCAACGGTAAAAGCTGAGGGGCAGAATGTGGAGCTGACAGCAGGAGAACATCAATTAAAATTCATATGTGAATAATATTATTAAAAAGGAGGTAATATGAATAAACAGCTTATTTGCATTTTTGCAGTGTTCCTTTCGTTTATAAGCCTGGAAGTTTCAGCGAGTTCTGATGATGGTATAATCTCTCTTAACGGGAAGTGGAAACTGTCATATTGGAAGCAACCGGAGCAACCGGTATTGTCCCCTGACGGAATGAAACAGATGGAAGTAAAGACTATTACTGCCACTGTTCCCGGGAATGTAGAATTAGACTTGCTCTCTGCCGGTCTGATCGACGACCCTATGATAGGAAATAATGTCAATGAATTGCGTAAATGGGAAGAATTTCAATGGTGCTATTCGAAATCTTTCACTTCTCCGCAGCTTGAAAAAGGCCAACGGCTTCAATTGTTTTTGGGTGGAATAGATTGTCTGGCTGATATCTGGTTAAATGGCAAACATATAGGAAAGCCTGAAAATATGTTGATCGAACATTCATTTGATGTAACAAATGAAATTAAGCAAGGAGAGAGTAACCTGCTGCAAGTCATTATTCGTTCTTCCGTTATTGAAGGGCAAAATTATTTCTTAGGCTCTTTTAGTATTGGTAATTTCCCATCGGAAGAATCTACATTTATTCGTAAAGCTCCTCATGCTTATGGTTGGGATATATTGCCTAGGTTGGTCAGTGCTGGTCTGTGGCGTGATGTGGAATTACGTGTATTAGAACAAGCACGATTTAAAGATGTACATTATATGGTGGCTAATTTGGATACGGCACAACGTAATGTCCGTTTGTATATTGATGCCCAATTGAAACTTCCTTTTGAGAAATTTGATAAAGTGAAAGCTGTATATACTTTAAATCGCAATGGAAAAGAGGCCTATAAAGGAACTACCGCTGTGGTTTCACCAACATTCCGTTATATAATGGAATTGAAGAATGCTGATTTATGGTGGCCGAGAGGATACGGTGAACCTGCGTTGTATGAAGCAAAGGTGGAATTAGTGGATGAAGATGGTTCCGTTTTGGCGACTGATACCAAACGTATTGGTTTAAGGACTGTACAGTTGGAGAGGACAGATATTAATTTGCCGGATGATCCAGGAAAGTTTTGTTTTATAGTAAACGGAGAACGTATTTTTATTCATGGTACTAATTGGGTCCCGTTGGATGCTTTGCACAGCCGGGATAATTCGTTGGTTGATGAAGCGATAGAGATGGCGGTTGATCTGAATTGTAATATGATCCGATGCTGGGGAGGAAGCGTTTATGAAGATCATCATTTCTTTGATTTATGCGATGAAAATGGTATTTTGATTTGGCAGGATTTTGCGATGGGATGTACTTTTTATCCGCAACGCTCTTCCTTTACCCAGAATATAGAAGAAGAGGTGATATCGGTTGTCTGTAAATTACGTAATCATCCGTCTGTTGCTTTATGGTCAGGTAACAATGAAGATGATATAGCTTTGCGTTGGTCTTTATTACCATTTAATCTGGATCCGAACCGTGATGTAGTAACGCGCCAGGTCATTCCTTCGGTTCTTTATGAGTTCGATCCGACAAGGCCTTATCTTCCCAGTTCTCCTTATATCAGTGAGGCTGTCTATCAAAAAGGTTGTGATGAAAAGTATTTGCCGGAAAATCATCTTTGGGGACCGAGGGGATATTACAAAGATCCATTCTACATAGATGCACAATGTGCTTTTGTCAGTGAAATAGGCTATCATGGTTGTCCTAATCTGGAAAGTTTGAAAAAGATGATGACAGAAGATTGTGTATATCCTTGGGTAAAGGATCATGAGTGGAATGATGAATGGGTGACCAAGTCTGTCAGACGTTTTCCTGTTTGGGGAAAGACATTTGATAGGAATAATTTGATGATTAATCAGGTCCGTTTATTATTTGGTGAAGTCCCGTCAAAACTTGAAGATTTTATTTTTGCATCGCAATCTGTACAGGCAGAAGCAATGAAATACTTTATTGAGATGTGGCGTGGCAATAAATTCAATAAAACCGGAATTATCTGGTGGAATTTGAGAGATGGATGGCCTTTGATTTCTGATGCGATAGTGGATTATTATAATTCAAAGAAAATGGCTTATTACTATATCAGGAATGTTCAGAAAGACGTTTGTATTTTTATGAATGATGCCAGAGATGGTAATCATCCGCTTGTTGCTGTCAATGACACTCGCCATGCTAGCGAGGGAGATGTGAAAGTGACAGATGTAGCATCGGGCAAACAAATTTTTGAAGGAAAGTTCTATGTACCAGCTAATGGTAGAGTGCAGATCTCATCGCTACCTGAACAAAAGGGACAGGGTATTTTATTAATTCGTTATAAAGTGGGGAATCAGGAATTTACCAATCACTATTTATACGGTGAACCTCCCTTTAAGCTGAAGGAATATAAGCAGTTATTGCAGAAAACTAATTTATATACTGTAAAATGATGGAGATAGAAAGTAATTTGCTGGGAATAGACATTGGCGGAACCAAATGTGCGGTTATCTATGGTGTTCAAAAGAATGAAAATTTGATGCTTGTAGATAAAAAAAGATTTGCAACAACAAATGTGGATGAAACTATTGAAACTATTTTGTCCGGGATTGAAGAGATAATGAAAATTCATGGTCTTACCTCTTTAAATACGAAGGCAATAGGTATTTCATGCGGTGGTCCTCTTGATAGCCATAAAGGAGTTATTTTATCACCTCCTAATTTACCGGGCTGGGATAATATACCGATTGTGTCTATTGTAGAAAAGAGAGTAGGGATAAAAGCCACGCTTCAGAATGATGCTAATGCTTGTGCATTAGCGGAATGGAAGCTCGGTGCAGGAAAAGGAACGAAGAACATGGTGTTCCTTACATTTGGAACTGGCTTAGGAGCGGGGTTAATATTGAATGGCATGCTTTATTCAGGCACGAATGATAATGCTGGTGAACTAGGGCATATCCGTATGGCAGAATTCGGACCGGTGGGTTATGGAAAAAGGGGATCTCTGGAAGGTTTTGCCAGTGGAGGAGGCATCGCCCAGTTGTCAAAGATGTTTATTTCGGAAAAACTCCAGAAAGGGGAAAAGGTTCCTTGGTGTACTTTACAAGAGTTGGATCAGGTGACTGCCCAAAAAGTTGCAGAAGAGGCTATTAAGGGAGATGAATTAGCCCGGAGTATTTATGAAACGTCTGCTGTTTATTTGGGAAAAGGATTATCTATTGTCATCGATCTGTTAAATCCGGAAGTGATAGTCGTAGGAGGAATTTATTCCCGTAACAGGGAAATGATGGAATCTGTAGTGCAAAAGATCATAAAAAGGGAAGCATTATCTAATTCAAGTCGTGTTTGTATCATTAAACCGGCTGCTTTAGAAGAGCACATCGGCGATTATGCAGCTCTTTCAATTGTATTTACTTAACCGATTAAATAGTTATGAAAGAGATTATTCGAGATAGTTTAAGGGAAACCCGATCCATATTGGAAACCTTTATAAATAATGAGGCGAATGTTGAAAGTATTTATAACGCTGCAGATATATGTGCTGAAGCATTACAAACAGGGCATAAGATCATTAGTTGTGGAAACGGAGGTTCTTTATGTGATGCTACCCATTTTGCCGAAGAGTTAACAGGTCGTTTCCGGAATGATCGTCGTCCTTTACCGGCATTGGCAATCAATGATCCGGCATATATGACTTGTGTAGGGAATGATTTTTCATTTGATGAGATTTTTTCCCGTTATGTGGATGCTATGGGAAAGGAGGGAGATGTGCTACTGGCAATAAGTACAAGCGGACACTCCAGGAATATTATAAATGCGGTAGATCAGGCACATATAAATAGGATGAAAGTGATAGTTCTTACATCTTTGGGGAAAAATGAATTGATTGAGAAAGCTGATGTGGCAATCAGTACTCCAAGTGCAGTGCATTCTGACCGGATACAGGAAATTCATATAAAGGTGATTCATATTCTTATTCAGGTCATAGAAGAGATTTTGAAAGTTAGTTAATCTTAAATAAGCAGTAAAGATTATGAAAAAGGACAATTTGAAATACAGTATTTATTCCGTTATGTTTGGGTTCTTCATTATGGGATTCGTAGACATTATTGGAATTGCTACAAGTTATGTCAAAAATGATTTTAGCGAATTGACTGATTCCAGGGTTAATCTTATTTCATTCTTTTGTTTTCTGTGGTTTTTGATCTTGTCCATACCGACAGGTCTGTTGATGAATAAAATCGGACGGAAAAAGACCGTGTTATTGAGTTTTCTGATAACGACATTAGCGATGTGTTTTCCACTGATCAATTATAGCTTTATATCAATAATAATAGCATTTGCTTTGATTGGAATAGGGAATACCATTTTACAAGCTTCATTAAATCCTTTGGTAACAGATGTTGTTACAAGTGAACGGCTTACAGGCAGTCTTACTCTGGGACAATTTATTAAAGCAGTCAGTTCTTTCTTAGGCCCGTTATTAACAGCCGGTATTGTCGGAAGTTTTTTAGGATGGAAAATGATTTTTCCGATTTATGCATTTATGTCTTTGTTAGCATTGATCTGGCTCTTACTGACACCTGTAAAAGAGAAAAAACTGGAACAGAAAAATATCTCTGTTAAAGTTACATTCGATTTATTGAAGGATAAATATATTGCGGCATTCTTTATTGGCATATTGGTATTGGTCGGTATTGATGTGAGTATTAATATGACTTTCCCTAAATATCTGATGGAACGTTGTGGTTTATCGTTAGCAGATGCGGGGATGGGGAATAGTGTTTATTTCTTTTTCAGAACAATCAGTGCTTTTGTCGGTGGTATTTTGTTAATGAGATATTCAGCAGGTAAATTTTTTATTTACAGTGTATGGATTGCGATCGCTGGCCTGATATTAATGGCTTTAGGAACTAATCTATGGTTTATTCTGGGATGTGTTGCCGTATTTGGAATAGGATATGCTAATTTGTTTTCGATTCTGTTTTCTTTTTCATTGAAGAGAGTACCTGAAAAAGCAAATGAAGTGTCTGCATTACTTATTTCCGGTGTATTCGGGGGAGCAATATTACCACCTATTATCGGAATGGTAACGGATATTACCCATACCCAGGTTACTGCAATAATTATACTGGTAATAGTTTGGTGTTATTTGATAGGACTTATCCGGAAAGTAAAATCGTTTTTATAACATCAAATAGTCAGGATTTGTAATAATATGTCTAACAATTTTAGAAATAATGCCTATGGAAAATTGATAATAAATATGGAGAAAAAACTCTTCAGATAATATTTGTGATTGAATATAGTATATAGCGTTTTATAGCAGTATGTCTCGAAAGTATGAAAATACTTTGTTAAAGGAATTATAAACTTTTAAATTTAATTATTTACAGATTATGAAAAATACATATTCCGTAATGGCATTTTGTATACTAGCCGTTTTTTCATTATGTGCTAATGCGCGGAATGCTGAGCCCGATGTACTACCCGACATTAAGAAGGCAAGTAATAATTTAATTAGTCAACAACAGGAGAATACAATTTCAGGAAAGGTTGTTGATGTGAATGGTGAACCGGTTATTGGTGCATCTGTAGTAGAAGCGGGGACGCCTACTAATGGTACAATAACAGATATAAATGGCGTATTTTCTTTATCAGTGAAGAAGAATGCTATGTTAGATATTTCTTATATAGGTTATGTCACTCAACAGGTACAAACAACTCCTGGGAAAATGCTGACTGTTACACTGGAGGAAAATATAAAAGCATTGGATGAAGTTGTGGTAATCGGATACGGACAACAAAGGGTTGCTACGGTAACAGGTTCTGTATCTCAAATAAAGACGGAGAAAATAGCTGTAGCTCCTGTTGCCAATGTCAGTAATATGTTGGCTGGACAACTTCCTGGTTTGGTTAGTAAACAGACCTCTGGTCTTCCGGGACTTGACGATGCCAGCCTGAATATACGTGGTTTTGATGCCCCGTTAATCATAGTGGATGGTATGGAAACAAGTTTCAATAATATTGATGCCAATCAAATAGAGTCCATTTCTATTCTGAAAGACGGTGCAGCTTCCATATATGGAGCACGAGCCGGTAACGGAGTAATTTTGATCACGACAAAACGTGGTAAATCATCCAAACCGACTATCACAGTGAACAGTTCGTATACACTTCAGGGATCGACGAATGTAATGAAGTCCGGTAGTTCGGCTGAAAGAGCCCAATATTCCAGAGATACATGGATATATTCGGGGAACCCGGCTGAGACTGCTCCTTACACAGAGGAAGAAATTCAGAAATATAAGGATGGTACAGATCCTAAGTATCTGAATACTGACTGGTATGCAGCTTCTATCCGGAAATTTGCTCCTCAGCAGAATCATAATGTCTCTATATCCGGTGGTAATGAAAAGATGAAATATTATGGCTATTTTGGTTATAATACGCAGGAAACCATTTTGAAGAAGAATGGAGGGCATTATGACCGTTATAACTTCCAGTCTAATGTCGATACAAAGATAACGGACCGCCTTTCAGCGACAATGGATTTAATGTATATCAAGGAACAGCGTTATTATACATCCGGTGCGGATATGATATCCAGTAATAATAATTTCTGGAATGATTTGATCTACAGGGCCAGCCCGATGTATCCTTTGGAATTGCCTGATCCTTCCAAACTGGCTTATGCTGAAGTAACGATGGGTAGTCCCGTTTTTGCTACGAACTCTGAATTGGCCGGTTATGTAGAGCGGATAAATAATATCACGCAGTTTAAAGGAGCTTTGCAGTATGATTTCAAATATATTCCGGGATTAAAAGCCAAAGGAACTATTATTTACCGGAATGATTCGTACGATCAGAAAACCTTTAAAAAACAGGCTTCATTTTATACATATAATTCGGAAACAGATCAGTATACATTGGTACGCAATTCGCAGGACCCGACATCTTTGAATATGGGGGCCTCCAATAATACAAAATTAATTCAGCAGTATTCACTGAATTATGATGAGACTTTTGCAAAATCTCATCACATATCTGGTCTGTTCATGTTTGAATCAGTTGATGAAAAAAGCAAAAATCTAAACGCTTCGCGTACAGGTTTTGTATCAACGGCATTGGATGAGTTATTTGCCGGGAGTTCCACAACTGCTGCGAATAATTCATCGAGCTCGGCCGTGGGACGTGTAAGTTGGATTGGACGAATAAATTACAGTTATCTGGATCGTTATATGGTAGAAACTATTCTGAGAGCCGATGCTTCTTCAAGGTTTGCCAAGGGGCATAGATGGGGATATTTTCCCAGTGTGTCTTTGGGTTGGAATATGGCAGAAGAAACTTTTATGAAGCAACTGGATTTTGTTGACAATCTGAAGATACGATTAAGCTATGGTGAATCGGGGTATGACGCAGTAGCTAATTTTGCTTATTTGACCGGATATACATTTGATTCGAGTTATACGTTGGGTTCTAATTTGATTTCAGGGTTAACACCGTCTGGATTACCCAATATAAATCTGACCTGGGAGAGAATGAAAATTTATAATGCCGGTGTCGATTATTCATTGTGGAACCGTAAACTTTACGGGGATGCAGAGTTCTTTTACCGTAAACGTAGTGGAATTCCGGGAACCCGCTCAAGTTCTTTACCATCTTCTTTCGGAGCTGCATTACCTACGGAAAACCTGAATAGTATCAATACGAAAGGATTTGAATTAAGACTCGGTACGACAGGTAATATAGGAAGTGTTGCATATGATATTTCAGGTAATGTTTCTTATTCCAGATCCAAATGGAACTATTATGATGAGCCGGAATATACGGATCCTGATCAGGAAAGATTATATAAGAACAGTGGAAGATATACGGATCGCCGGTACGGATATGTTTTCGACGGATTGTTCACAAGCCAGGAGGAGATAAATGCATGGAACTGCACTTTCGAAGATTTGAACAACGACAATTCTTCTTTACGTCCCGGAGATGCCAAATATAAGGATTTAAATGGCGACGGAGTGATCAACTGGCGTGACCAGAAAGAAATAGGTAAAGGTGCGACTCCTCATTGGATGTTTGGATTCAATTTGAATCTTAAATACAGAAACTTTGACTTGTCAGCCCTTTTCCAGGGAGCATCCGGCTACACAACGTTCGTGACTTATCTGGCGGAAACATCTTTCCGTTATCAGAATACGTGGAATGACAGGACAAACGATCCTGATGCTTTGATCGCACGGCCGGGAGGTTCGTCTACCAATGGTTTCTATTCGGATCACAACAACCATAATACAACTTATCTGCGTTTGAAGAACATGACATTCGGATACGAGATCCCTACTGAATTGTTGTCAAAAATAAGAGTCAGCAAATTGAGAATCTATTTTGCAGGAACGAATCTTTTTACAATAAATTCACTGCACAAATATGGAGTTGACCCTGAAATGCCGGAAAATTATGGAGCCGGTACTTATTATCCTCAGCAATATACGATGAGCATAGGTTGTAATCTTATTTTTTAACATGTACAATTATGAAAACGAAATTAAATATAGCAATAGTCGCTTTGGCTGCGACAATGACGTCGTGTTATGATGTATTGGACAAAGTTCCGACCGATCGGTATACGGATGCTGTAGTATGGAATGATCCTGCATTACTTGATATGTATCTGGCAGAGCTTTATGCTTGTACGCCGGTGATGATTAATGATGCGACATGTTTATATGACAGTTCGCCTATGAATCGTGATGGTAATGATTGGGGGACCGTTATGGGATACAGTGAGCAGATGGAAGGTACTGTCAGAATGCTCGAAATTACAGATGAGGCAAAGTATAATTTCGGGGCACAAGCTCATATGCTCGATATAAAAGATAACGGATTTCAGGTAAACTCTACTCAGATGCAGTGGTGGGGAAATGCTTATTATACCATTCGGAATTTGAATGACTTTATTGAGCGTGCAGCTGAGTCCTCTATTTCGAATGTGAATGAGCGAATTGCTGAAGCTCGTTTTTTAAGGGCATTTTGTTATTTCGCAATGGTAAAACGTTATGGAGGAGTACCTTTGATTACTGAGGTCCAGTCTATCGATGCGGATTCCACTGCATTGTATCCGAAACGTAATACGGAAAAAGAATTGTACGACTTCATCCTGAAAGAGACAGATGAAATATCTGAAATCCTTCCTTCTGCTACGGATGCGGGGCGTGCCAATAAATGGGCTGCATTAGCTCTTCGAAGCAGAGCTGCATTATACGCAGGAAGCATCGCTCAATTTGGTTCGGTACAACTGGACGGATTATTGGGTTTTCCTAATGGAGAGGCTTCACTGTATTATCAGATTTGTTATGATGCCAGTAAGAAGATCATGAGTGAAAGCCCCTATGCCCTTTATAACGCGGATGCAGATAAAGTGGAGAACTTTAAGAATATATTTTTGAAAAAAGGGAATTGTGAAGCAATTATGGTAAAGCAACATACCGGTCCAAGTGCTTCGGATGGCGGAAAGAACAGATGGTCATGGGATATGACGGAATGTCCTCGTCCGAATGTCTGGGGTGTCGGTAACTATCATGGTCCTTATCTGGATATGGCGGAAGAATTCGAATATATAGACGGCACTCCTGGTAAGATTGACCGGGCATATGCAAAAAACCGTCTGTGGACGATGGAGGAATTATGGGGGAATAAAGATCCCCGGTTCGCTGCTTCTATCTGGACGAATGGAACCTCATGGCCGGATGCTGTAGGTGGTGTATTGGGTGAGAATACAATAGACATGCATAATGGCATCATTTCGAAAGATGGAACACTGATCGACGGGCGTTATGATTCCTACGAGGGTGTTGCTGCAATCGGAGATCAGCTGACACGTTTTAAAGAGCTTAGCTGTACTAATACAGGGTTCGGTGTGATGAAATACCTTGATCCAACGGCAAATAATATGAACTGGTTCAGTGAGTCGACAACCGATTATCTGATTTTCCGCTTCGGTGAGGTTTTATTGAATTATGCGGAAGCAGCGTTTGAACTGGGTAGAACCGGTGATGCGTTGGACGCTGTCAATCAGATTCGTGAACGTGCTGGAATTGCCAGATTAACTTCTATTGACCGGGAAAAAATACATCATGAAAGAAAAGTAGAATTAGTTTTCGAGAACCATCGTTATTGGGATTTAAGACGTTGGAGAACTGCCGTTACTGCTCTTACACGTACATATTCCGGTTTACGGTATATCTATGATGCAGCCAGCGGAAAGTATCGTTTGGATTTTGTCGATGATATCGACGGAAGACCGCAAACACCGACTTTCCCTGAAAAGAATTATTATTTGCCTATAGGGCATGGCCGTACTTCTGCTAATTCGAATTTAGTAGAAAATCCGGGGTATTAATGATTTGATCTACCAGTGGCCACCATTAAAAAGTGGTCACTGGTATTGCTGTAGTTTCAAATGGAATAAGTGTTTCATTGGGATGAAACAAATGTTTCACCTATGAGAAACAGCTATTTCATAGGGATGAAATAATTAGACAAATAGTACAACAGAGCATCTGATAAAGATAAGGAATAGAAATAATACAGGTGTTTTGACTCTGCAGAATAGTAACTTAATTATAATAAAATGGAGAACAGGCAATTCAAGTTAAAAGGTATAGCATATAGTTGGAAAATATTGCTGTCATTATTACTGATATATACAGGTTGTTTTAGTGTAGTGGGGCAAACTACTGTCAGAATGTCGAAGCACTTACCCGGTATAGAGCAATGGATAGAAGAACGTTTTGCCGAAGGAAAAATACCTCCTTTTTCTTTCGTTTATGATGGACAGCCGTCAGAGAGCTTTATTGAACAATGGAAGTATTCGGCAGAGAAACTGACTGTAGACGAACCGGATGTAGTCGAATACATATTCACATATATAAATCCGACTAATGGATTATCAGTCATATGTAATGTGAAAGGATATCCGGATTATCATGGCGTGGAATGGGTTCTGAACTTTACGAATAAAAGTCCGGAAAATTCACGGGAGATAACAAACGTAAATGTATGTGATTTATCCATACAGTATCCTGCAGAAGGGGTTTTTAACCTTCACTATTCAGATGGAAGTCATATTTCCAAATACGATTTCCATCCCCGCTCCATAGAATTGGTTACAGGCGAAATGAAACGAATGAGTCCGGAAGGAGGACGTTCTTCCCAGGGAGATTATTTGCCGTTTTTTAATATAGAGTCACCGGCAAGTCAGGGAGTGGTTATGAGTGTCGGATGGACCGGAACCTGGCAGGCAAATATTTCTGCGAAGGATAAGAATACAGTGGCTATGGCCGCCGGTATGAAGAGAATGAATTTATATTTATATCCGGATGAAAGTATCCGTACTCCGAGTGTCAGTCTCATGTTTTGGAAAAGTAAAGACCGGATGGATGGACATAATCAGTTCAGACGTTTTATTTTAGCACATAACAGCCGGAAGATCAATGGAAAATTGGCTGAATATCCACTATCCAGCGGATTTAATTACCGGGATCCTTCTCCTTGCGGGGAATATTCCTGCATTACGAGTGATTACGCGATAGCTATGGTTAAGAGATATATCCAGTTTGGACTGAAACCGGAAGTGTTTTGGTTGGATGCGGGCTGGCATACGGATGCGTCTGATTTTGAACATGGAAAATCGTGGGCTAATACGACAGGAAACTGGACTATCGATACCCTGCGTTTTCCGAAAGGTTTACGACCTGTAGCAGATATGATACATCAGGTCGGGACTAAATTTATGGTTTGGTTTGAACCTGAACGGGTTGTAAGAGGAACCCAATGGGCCGTGGAATACCCTGAATGGATGCTTGAAAAAACGATGCAGGGAGATCCGAACCGGGAAGATAATACCTGGCTTTTATTTGATTTAGGAAATCCGGAGGCTTGTGAATGGTTATCGAAGTATATCGGTGATATGCTTGAAAAGAATGGCATAGATTATTACCGGCAAGATTGCAATATAGAACCGGCTGATTATTGGGAAGCAAACGATGAACCCGGACGTATCGGCATGAAAGAGATCCGGTATGTAGAGGGGCTGTATCGTTTCTGGGATTATTTGCTGGAACGTTTTCCAAATCTTCTGATCGACAACTGTGCTAGCGGTGGACGGAGAATCGATTGGGAGACTACGGGCAGAAGCGCACCTTTATGGAGGAGCGATTATTATCATTATTATGATACGGACGGACTGCAGAACCAGACGTACGGACTTGAATTTTTCTTACCTATACATGGTACGGGAAGCCTTAATACGGATAAGTATTCTTTCCGTTCCAGCATGAGTTCCGCCCTTATCTATAATTGGAAAGTAACAAATACCCAGGCATCCATACCGGAAATGCAACAATGCTTGAAAGAGTTCCATGAAATCCGGCCTTATTATTATGAAGATTATTATCCATTGACAGGAACGGGAGATATTACCCCTCTGAATATTTGGATAGCTTATCAGTTACACCGTCCGTCGGATGGCAGTGGAATCATTGTTGCTTTCAGGCGTCCTGAGTGCGGAGAGAATAGAATCAATGTGAACCTCCGGGGAGTAACTCCCAAAAAGGAATATAAAATTACAAATATGGATACCGGTAAAGTACTCAATATGTCAGGAAAGGAATTAACTGACGGATTGATGCTTGAGCTGGAGAACCCTCGCTCTTCCCTTTTATTGAAATATGAACCTGTTAATACTATAAAGAAATGAGAAAAAAATTATTTTATTTTGTGGTTGCCCTGATTATATATCCATATATATGTATAGGGCAAATAATTGCGTCGATGGATAGTCGGCCGACCGATGTGGAACATTGGATATCCTCGCATTTTGCACAAGGAACTGTTCCTCCTTTTTCATTCGAATACGGAGGAAAGCCATCCAAAGAATTTATCAAAGATTGGGCATATTCGGCTAAACCCCTGAAAAGCGACGATCAGCATGAAGTCAGATATTGCTATACCTATCAGGACCCTGTAGGGGGGCTCAAGGTTGATTGTGATGTAAAAGGTTTTACAGACTCACAAGCTGTGGAATGGGTACTTCGTTTTACTAATACCGGATCCGGAAATACCCCAGAGATAGCGAATGTCTGTGTTTCCGATATCGTTTTCCGGTATGACCGGCCAGGCAACTTTCGTTTGCATTATGCGAATGGAAGTTTTCCGTCCAAAGCAGATTTCGCTCCTCGTCTGAAAGAATTGACTTCGGGCGAGAACCTATATATGCGCCCTGATGGCGGGCGTTCTTCTCATACGGCTTTTCCTTTCTTTAATATAGAATCGCCATCTGGTCAGGGGGTGATGGTTGCAATAGGATGGACAGGAACCTGGTTCTCCGATGTACGTTGCACAGATGCACAAAGTATTCAGCTTAAATCCGGAATAGAACGTTTGAAGGCATATCTTTATCCCAAAGAAACTATTCGTACGTCGAGTGTCTGTTTATTATTCTGGCAAGGGAATGACCGTATGATCGGACATAATCAATTTCGTCGTTTTATATTAGCGCATCATACCCGTAAAGTAGATGGGAAACCAGCTCAATACCCGTTTTGTAAAGGATTTAATTATGGTGATCCGACCCCGTGTAATGAATATACCTGTTTGACTGCCGATTATGCCATCGCATTGGTCAAAAGGTACAAACAATTTAAACTCCTGCCGGAAGTTTTCTGGCTCGACGCCGGTTGGTATGATCAGTCGGCAGATGTTGCCAATAATAAGAATTGGGCAAATACGGTTGGTAACTGGACGGTCGATTCCGTTCGTTTTCCGGAAGGGTTGAAGCCCATTGCTGACGAGATACATAAGGTAGGCTCTAAGTTTATGGTTTGGTTTGAGCCGGAAAGGGTTTATTATGGTTCTGCCTGGGCAATCGAACATCCCGAATATATGTTGGAAAGACCTGGTGCGGATGCTTGCCTCGTCAATTTGGGAAATCCGAAGGCTTGCCGGTGGATGAGTGAATATATCGGCGATTTTATAGAAGAGAATAACATCGATTATTACCGGCAGGATTTTAATATCGAACCGGCAGGTTTCTGGGAAGCAAATGATGAACCGGGACGGCAGGGTATATGCGAGATCAAATATATTGAAGGTTTATATGCTTTCTGGGATTATCTGCTGGAACGTTTTCCGAATTTACTGATCGATAATTGTGCCAGTGGCGGCCGTCGTCTGGATCTGGAAACGACTACCCGAAGTGCCCCTTTATGGAGGACGGACTACAGTTATGGAGAACCGGATGGTTATCAGTGCCATACATACGGATTGAATTTCTATCTGCCGTTGCATGGGACCGGCGCATGGGGAGTAGATAAATATACCTGCCGTTCCAGTTTAAGTTCTGCTGTAACGTTCAACTGGAAGATAACGGAAGCAGGTGTCTCTATTTATGATATGAGAGACAGACAAGCTGAGTTTGAAGAATTGCGTCCTTACTTTTTGGAAGACTACTATCCTTTGAGTGGTATAGATAATACAACCGCTGAAAATACATGGCTGGCTTATCAGTTGTACCGCAAATCGGATGACAGTGGTTATATCGTTGCTTTTCGCCGTAAAGAATGTCCGGATAAAGATTGCAGGGTTGAATTATCCGGAGTGAACCCGGATAAAACTTATTTACTCATCAATAAAGATACCGGCGATTCGATAAGAAAAACCGGAAAAGAGCTTTCCGAAGGTTTGACACTGACATTGAACGAACCTAGAAGCAGCATGATAATCAGATATCAAAGTGATCTGTCCGAACCAGTACATGATCTGGTTGTCGGGGAGAAGACAGATGCGGTATTACAGGCTATAGGTGCAGAATTTGATCCTCACTTCCTTTCTCAGAATGTAACCCGGAATGATGGAGCTAAAGAAAAGGATTGGAAGAATATCATAGAAAAGCGAATCAAGGATATGGACATTCATCGTCTCCGTGTAATGGTATTGCCGCAGTGGTATGAACCGGAGAATGATAATGACGACCCCGGTTTAATAAATTGGGATAAGTTTACATTCAATTCCCCGGAGATGCAATCACTATACCGTGAACTGGATTTGGCACAGCAGCAACAAATGGAAGTGACATTGACATTATGGGGTGCTCCCGACAAACATTTCCTGGCAGGCCGCAATAGTGGGAATTGGGTTGTTGCCCCTGAAAGCAACGAGGAGTGGAGTGAAAACTTTTCGGCACTAATCCAATATTTGATAAAAGAAAAGAAATATACCTGTATAAAAGAGATTACTCCGGTCAATGAACCGGATTGGTCGTTCCTGGTTAATGGAAAGAGGGCTTCTACTGCAAAATACATTGAAATGTGTAAGGCTTTGGACCGGCGTTTTAAAAAGGATGGAATACGTGAACTGGTCGATTTCAGCTTGTCGGATAATTCCGACGGAGGCATAGGTACGCATAAATACTTGGCAGCCTGTACCCGTGAGTTGGCGGATGTGGCGGATGTTTTTAACTCCCATACTTATATTTTCGGGTATGAAACACCAAATTCAACTATTCTGGATTGGGAAAGACAGAATTATGAATTATCCAAGTCGGCAGGAAAACCTCATTTTGTCGGAGAATTCGGAGGAAATCAATGTGTCGGAGCTGCCAGGCAGAAAGATATTAATTTATATGAACGTGGCGTGTTAATGGTACGTATAGCAATTAATTTATTGAATGCCGGTGCAAGTGGTGTCAGTTATTGGAGTTTGATAGATCAATATTATGGTAAAAATGACAGCTACGAGGGGATGCAGCAATTAGGATTATGGAAATATGTAAAGAATGCTTATGCGCAGGATACCTGTTATGAGAATATGACGGTAGACTATGAAGTTCGTCCTCAATATTTTGCCTATTCTTTGCTGACTCGTTTTATTCGTCCTGGAGCAGAAGTTTATCCGATATCGACTCCGGACGAATTTTATGCGGGTACTGCAATAAAAAATAAAGATGGGAAATGGGTGTATATATTTGCGAACGGTACAGCTCAGGAGAAAAAGATAAAAATCAGTAATAAGCATGTCGGTGCGAAAGGGACATATGAAGTTTATAAATATGCTCAGAATGCTTTGCCGAAAGGTGATAAGCAAATCTCACCGGAAAAACGGGTTATGAAAGGAGGAAATGAGTTCTTCTATACGTTGCCGATTAATTCTGTTATTCTTTTAAGAGAGAAGTAATAAAGTTTCAATGAAATGGTTCCGCAGTGGGAGGGCAGAATATATAAATTCTGCTCTCCTATCTCTTCTCGATACGAAACTTGTTTTCATAGATATTTATTGATCATAAATACTATTTATCATTTGTCGAATGAAACGAGATATCTTTTTTTCTTTTCTGCTTTTTATCGGTTACCTGTTTTCTCCGGTATCGGTTGTTCTCGCTCAGACAGTTCCCTCACCTTTACAGTTGGATATTGCGGTGGACAGAAATTGGATATTCGATCAAAAGCACCTTCCTCATTTTTCCCTGACACTGACATCTCCTGAATGTATTGATGGCTCTCTCCTTATAAATGTAACGACAGATTTTGGTGAAATTATTTCTTCACAAACAGAAAAATATACATTTGCAACCGATTCTCCGGTTTTAGACAGTCTTGGTTTTCGCAGCCATATATCATTTGAATTGAAAGACCTTATTCCCGGCTTTTATCATGTGACGATTCTTGCGGAAAAGGATACTCTTCGACAATTTTCATTTGGGTATGAACCGGAGATGATCCTGTCGGATCCGGATAAACCGGAAGGATTCGATCAGTTCTGGCAACAGACCCTGGTTGAGTTGGAAAGTGTGAAACCCAAATATAAAATGTCGCTTCTGAAAGATGCCTCGACGTTAGAACGTCAGGTTTATGAAGTGGAAATGAAATCTTTGGAAGGTGAGACAATACGGGGGTATTGGGCTGCTCCTACAGATAAAGGCAAACATCCGGCCGTAGTTGTTTATCAGGGTTATGGAGCGACCACCTGGATTCCTGGTGAAAATGATTATCCCGGATGGTGTGTACTGGTCATTCCTCCTCGCGGACAAGGGCTCAACCTGCCGTATAATCGGTTTGGGGAATGGATGACTTACGGCCTTGATTCTCCGTTACGCTATTATTATCGGGGAGCATTTATGGATACGGTTCGGAGTATAGACTTTGTTGTTGAACAATCTGAATATGATGGAAAGAATCTTTTTGTGACAGGCATTTCCCAGGGGGGAGGATTATGCTTGATTGCAGCATCGCTCGATAAACGTGTGACTGCGGCTGCCCCCATAGTTCCGTTTTTAGCAGATTATCCGGATTATTTCCGGATAGTTCCGTGGCCTGCCAGCTTAGTTTATGCAGAAGCCGGAAAACAAAATCTCACACAGGATGAGGTCTTGTCGGTAATGAGTTATTTCGATTTGAAGAACTTGACGGAACGTATCACCTGTCCTGTGTTGATGGGGTTCGGATTACAGGATGATATAACGCCGCCTCATACAAATTTTGCAGCCTATAATCAAATTCGTTCTCCCAAACGATGGATTTGTTATCCTCTGTCGGGACATTTGGCGGCATACGATCATATGGAGAATTGGATAGGAGAGAGCCTTCGGTTCTTCAAAAAAAGTTTACATTCATTTGCACGAAATTAGTTTCATGATAAAAGATGATAAAGCCGACTAATTGTTTTTTATTGTACAAATAATTTTTTATTTTTACAAGGTTCTTTTTTACTCAGGGAATGTATAGCTGATTTTCTTAAAATACCATGTATAACAAATATTTGATTCCTTGACAAAGGGAAACCAATAGTATTAATTATCAATTAAAAGAGACCATGAAAGATTTAAAAATGTACATCGATGGGCAGTTCATCGAGAATCGATCCGGAAAGTGGATCAATGTGTTGAATCCTTCTACAGAAGAAGTTATCTCCCGTATGCCTGACGGGACAGTAGAAGATGTCCGTACAGCCATCGATGCCGCAGAGAAAGCACAAGGTGCATGGGAGCGCCTGACTTCCATAGAACGCGCACAGTATCTTACTAAAATAGCACAGGGAATTCGCAACAGGGAAAAAGAACTGACTGACATTATTGTGCGTGAAGGAGGCAAGACTCAGGGATTAGCTAATGTCGAAGTTAACTTTACTGCTGATTATATCGATTATATGGCCGGTTGGGCACGCCGTTATGAAGGAGAGATTATTCCCAGTGACCGTCCTCATGAAACTATCTTTGTCTTTAAGAAACCTATCGGAGTGACAACAGGTATATTACCGTGGAACTTCCCATTCTTCCTGATTGCCCGTAAGGCTGCTCCGGCTATGTTGACAGGAAATACGATTGTGTTGAAACCAAGTCAGTTGACACCGGAGAATGCTTATGTCTTTGCCCAGATCGTAGATGAAGTGGGAGTGCCTAAAGGTGTATTCAATATCGTAAACGGTCGCGGATCGGTTGTCGGGCACGAGATGGCTGCTAATCCGAAAGTCGGCATGGTCAGCCTGACAGGAAGTGTATCAGCAGGTGTACAGACGATGGAAGCTGCTTCGGCCAATGTGACAAAAGTGTCGTTGGAACTGGGAGGAAAGGCTCCGGCTATCGTTATGCCGGATGCGGATCTGGATCTGACCGTGAAGTCGATCATAGCTTCCCGTGTTATCAATACCGGACAGGTATGTAACTGTTGTGAACGTGTTTATGTACATTCCAGTATTAAAGATACCTTTATTGAAAAGTTACTGGATGGCTTTGGTAAGGTGAAAGTGGGTAACCCCAGTGAGATCACAGACCTGGATATGGGACCGCTGATCGATGCCGGTGCCTTGAAATCAGTGGAAGAAAAAGTAGAGAAAGCTGTTAAGCAAGGTGCAACCCTGGCTTATGGCGGCAAACGTATCGGAACCCAGGGATATTTCTTTGAGCCGACACTTTTGACTAATTGTACACAGAAGATGGATATTATCCAGGAAGAAACATTCGGCCCTGTTCTCCCGATTGTAGAATTTACAGAAGTGGAAGATGCTATTGCCTGGGCGAATGATTGTGAGTATGGACTGACCTCTTCAGTCTATACACAGAATCTGGATATGGCCTTTAAACTGATGCGTTCCTTGAAGTTCGGTGAAACTTATATCAATCGTGAGAATTTTGAGGCCATGCAGGGATTCCATGCCGGTTGGCGTAAATCGGGTATTGGTGGTGCTGACGGTAAGCATGGTTTGGAAGAATATCTTCAGACTCATGTCGTTTATCTGGAAACACAGGGTTAATGTAAATCCGGTACGATTAAACAAAATCGTGTAGAAAGAAAGTAAGGGTATATCAAAAGACCGTATTTACCGGACGCAGATCACGCAGACGAGCACAGAGTAACACAGATATATTAATTATCAATAAAATAAGTCTGCGTTGATCTGCGTATTCTGCGATATCTGCGTCCGGTTTATTTATTTTGATACATCCTCATTTTTTGATAAATATCCCGGATTGTATTTCCGATAATATATTTATCTTTATTCCGGAATATGGAAAAATGAATAATGATGAGAAACGCTACAATCTTATGTTACTGCCTGATAGCATTAGGTGCTTTTACTATTAACGCACAGGAAACGAATAGTCTGGGAATGCAATTTGCCCGGATTCCGGCAGGGTCTTTCCATATGGGAAGCCACGGACAGGGAGAGGACTACGATGAAGCTCCAATCCATCCGGTAACGATCACAAAACCTTTCCTGATGGGAATAACCGAAGTGACAAACGTCCAGTACGAACAATTCGATCCTTCCCATAAAGAATTACGGGGTAAATACGGTCTTTCAAAAGACGACGACGAAGCCGTGATCTTCGTCAATTACCGGGAAGCGGAAGCTTTCTGTAAATGGCTTTCGGAAAAGGAAGGAAAAACATATCGCCTGCCGACTGAAGCCGAATGGGAATATGCCTGTCGTGCCGGTTCCTACTGGAACTTTTGGATGGATGACGGACTACATGCTATTTATCATAAAAATCAGCAGAATGTATGGGGTACAGATTCGACTATCAGTCTAAAGGTCGGTAAAACACCGGCCAATCCTTTCGGTCTATACGATATGCACGGAAATGTAGAGGAATGGTGCTGCGACTGGTACGGACCTTACGAGGCTTTTCCGCAGACAGACCCTGTGGGGCGTGCTGACGGATTATATAAAGTAACACGTGGTGGAAGCCATAGTACGCCGGAACGATTCTTGCGTTCCGCTAACCGTCTGGCAATGATTCCGGAAGATAAACATTGGCTGACCGGATTCCGGATTGTCCAGGCTGATATGCCGCAAACCCGGCCTCTGCCAGCTATCGAACCCGCTTCGCAGGAAAATATTTCCCAACAAAAATATAATTGGGGAACTCCGTTGAAAACCCCGTTCTTTGCCGAGCCTCTCGTTTATGTAAAAACTCCGGACTGTTCTTCGGGTGTCCCATTTTATAAGCATAACCATTGTCCGGCTGTCAGTTGGTGTGATAACGGCGATTTATTGGCAATCTGGTTCACTTGTGACGAGGAATCGGGTAGGGAAATGGTTATTTTGGAAAGCCGTCTGAAACAAGGTACTGCTGAATGGAGCGAACCGCGTGAATTCTTTAGAGTTCCTGACCGGAATGTGACAGGCTCATCTCTCCTGAATAATAATGGGACACTGATCCATATGAATGGAGTGGAGGCTACCGGAACCTGGGAAACACTGGCTATGGTGATGCGTACCAGCAAAGATAACGGAGCCACCTGGAGTCGTCCCCGTCTTGTAGCTCCGGAACATGCCCGCCGCCATCAGGTAATAGCAGGCTCCTCTAAAACGAAAGAGGGGTGGCTGATACAAGCTGCTGATGCAACGCCCCGGAGTAATGGGGGTACTGCCTTATATCTCAGTAAAGATAACGGTCTGACCTGGGAAGATATGGGAAAAACCAATCCCGGAACCTTCGAGGCTGGTGCTTCGGGGGGAACCATTGCCGGAATTCATGCCGGTGTAGTACAACTGTCAGACGGCCGTCTTATGGCTTTAGGACGTGGTGACGGCATTGTCGATAAAGACGGTCTGGAACGTATGCCCATGAGCCTGTCGGAAGATAATGGTCGTACCTGGACATATAGTGCTTCGGAGTTTCCTCCGATCGACGGCGGTCAGCGTCTGGTATTGATGCGGTTGAAAGAAGGCCCTCTTTTATTGGTCTCTTTTACAAACCATCCTTTCCGCCTGAAGAACGGATTGAACGGTATGAGCTTTAAAGATAAAGACGGTAACGAGTATACCGGTTACGGAATGTATGCCGCCCTGTCTTTCGATGAAGGGAAAACATGGCCAGTGAAGAAACTGTTGACGGATGGCAAAAGTCGTTTTATGGATGGTGGTGCCTGGACAGGCTTTTTCGATATGGACAGTACGCATGCCGAACCCCGTGGTTATCTGGCTGCAACACAATCCCCTGACCAGGTCATCCATCTGTTGAGTAGCCGGAATCATTATCGGTTTAACCTGCAATGGCTGGTCGAAAATACAGACTTTCAAGGGAAAATAAAGTAATCTCTTTGGTTTTGCCTAAACATGTTATCAGTCAGTGGGTTGCAGCTTCCTGCGCGGGAAACTGTAATTTCCTCGGCAGGGAACTGGCGTTTCCCAGGCAAGAAACTCCAGTTTCCTAACGAGGAAATTATCAGGACACGGGATGCCCGGTTAGAATTGGTCTGCCTCGTTATTCAGTCCGGCAAGTGCTTTGCGATAATCGGCAACAAGTTCTGTCATCACTTCACTGACGGTCTGTTCCTTTTTGAATAAGGCGGCGACTTGTCCGATTTCCAGCTCTCCTTCTTCCAGATTACCTTCAAACATACCTTTCTTGGCTCTGCCTTTACCCAATAAGGCCCGCATTTCATCTGCTGATGCACCCTGTGCTTCGGCTTCTTCCACAGCTGTTTTGAAATCACCTTTTGCGAGCCGGGTAGGAGCCAGTTTCTTGAGGAGTAACTTTGTATCGCCTTCGTTAAGGCTGAAGCAGAGTTGTTTGAATTTCTCATGAGCGGAACTTTCGGTTGTCAGGGCAAAACGTGTTCCGATCTGTACGCCTTCCGCACCGAGAGCGAAAGTGGCAAGCATTGCGTCACCGGTTCCTATTCCTCCGGCAGCCATCAGTGGGAGCGAGGTAGCACGGCGTACGGCAGGGATCAGGCAGAGTGTCGTCGTCTCTTCGCGTCCGTTATGACCTCCGGCTTCAAAGCCTTCAGCAACGACAGCATCGACACCGGCCTCTTCGCATTTAACGGCAAATACGGAACTACTTACCACATGCACGACGGTGATACCATGCTCTTTCAGAAAAGGTGTCCATTTCTTCGGACTTCCGGCAGACGTAAAGACTATTTTTACTCCTTCTTCCACGATCAGTTGCATCAGTGTATCTATTTCCGGATACAACAACGGAACATTAACACCGAAAGGCTTGTCGGTTGCCGCTTTGCATTTCCGGATATGTTCGCGTAATACTTCGGGATGCATAGAGCCGGCTCCCAATAATCCCAGTCCTCCGGCGTTACTTACAGCCGAAGCAAGCCGCCATCCGCTGCACCAAACCATTCCACCTTGTATAATAGGATATTTGATGCCAAACAATTCACATATTCTATTCATGGTTATTCTATTTATAATGTTAAAAGAACAAAGAAAGATAAAACTTCCCTATCTTTGTGCATCCTATCGTATAATTAATGTAGACATAAATTAATTCTTACAATATCATGGTTATGAATAAAACGCTTATGGCTGCCGGTCTGGCAGTAGTTTTGGGAGCCTGTAACTCCTCAAAGAAAAGCGATGTAGCAGATGCTGCACCCAATCCTTTTTTCTCGGAATATACAACTCCGTTCGGTGTTCCTCCTTTCGATAAAATAGAAGTAGCACATTATAAACCGGCTTTCGAGAAGGGAATGGCGGAGCATAAGAAAGAAATCGATGCCATAGTAAATAACCCGGAAGAGCCGACCTTCGAGAATACGGTCGTTGCCCTCGACCAGGCAGGTGAGTTACTGAATAAAGTTATGTATGCTTTCAGTGGGCAGTCGAGTGTGAACACAACCGACGAGATACAGGAACTCGAGCAAGAATTGTATCCTATTCTCTCTGCCCATTCTGATGATATCAGTTTGAACCCGGCCCTTTTTGCCCGTGTGAAAGCTGTTTACGACAATCAGGCTTCGCTTAACCTGGATAAGGAACAAAAGAAGCTACTGGAAGAAACCTATAAAGGCTTTGTTCGCAGCGGTGCCAACCTCGATGCCGACAAGCAGGCTAAACTGCGTGAACTGAACGAGCAGATCTCAGTACTGGAACTGACCTTCGGACAGAACACCCTGAAAGAAACAAATGCTTTCAAGTTGGTTATCGATAATAAAGAAGATCTCTCAGGCCTGCCTGAAACCCTGATCGCCGCTGCTGCCGAGACAGCCGCTGCCGACTCGATGGAAGGCAAGTGGGTTTTCACGCTTCACAACCCGAGTGTAATGCCTTTCCTCCAATATGCAGATAACCGGGCATTACGCGAAAAGATGTTTAATGCCTATGTTTGCCGGGGAAATAACAATAATGCCAACGACAACAAAGAAGTAATAAAGAAACTGGTTACCGCCCGTCTCGAAAAGGCCAAACTGTTGGGTTACGAAGACTTTGCCGCTTACGTCCTGGAAGAGAACATGGCAAAGAACGAAAAGAATGTATACCAACTGTTGGATCAGCTTTGGAAACCGGCGTTGGCAAAGGCAAATGAAGAATTGGCCGACATCAATGCCGAAATAAAGAAAGAAGGTGGCAACTTCAAGGCTGAAGCCTGGGACTGGCGTTATTATGCCGATAAAGCCCGTCAGGCAAAGTTCGACCTGGACGAGAATGAAGTGCGTCCGTATCTGGAGCTGAACCATGTACGTGAAGGGGCCTTTTATGTGGCAAACAAACTGTATGGCATCACCTTTACAGAAATAACAGACATTCCGAAACCTGATTCCGATGCCTATGCATTCGAATGTAAGGACAAAGACGGTTCACCGCTGGGAGTTCTGTATATGGACTTCTATACCCGTCCCGGCAAGGGTGGCGGAGCATGGTGCGGCGGTTATCGTTCCCAGGCTTATAAAGACGGTAAGAAGGTCACTCCGGTAGTAACGACTGTCTTCAACTTCAGTAAACCGGCAGCCGGACAACCTGCCTTGTTGAGTGCCGATGAAGCTGAAACCGTTTTCCATGAATTCGGTCATGCACTGCACGCATTGTTTGGCGATGTTCATTATTATGGCGTTGCCGATGTCCCTCGCGATTTCGTGGAACTGCCTTCGCAGGTCAATGAGCATTGGGCATTTGAACCCGAAGTATTGAAAGTATATGCCAAACATTATAAGACGGGCGAAGTTATTCCCCAGGAGCTGGTAGATAAGATTGTGAAGAGTGGTAAGTACGGACAAGGTTTTGCCACAGTAGAATATCTGGCTTCTTCCCTGTTGGATATGGATTACCATGTAATGAAAGAAATTCCGGCCGACCTGGATATTGAGAAATATGAAGGGAAAGCGATGTATGGTCGCGGTCTGCCGACTCAGATAGCACCTCGTTACTGGGGTACTTATTTCGGTCATACGATGGAGGGCGGATATACTGCCGGTTATTACAGTTACATCTGGGCGGAAGTATTGGATGCCGATGCTTTTGAAGCTTATAAGGAAACTGGTGATATCTTTAATCAGGAAGTTGCTGCTAAATTCCGTCAGTATGTCCTTACTCCGGGTGGTATCGATGACGCTATGGATATGTATAAGAATTTCCGGGGAAAGGAGCCGAGCATCGAGCCGTTACTGAAAAACAGGGGACTGAAATAGTTGACAAGTTAGTTGACAGTTGACAAGTGACAGTTGACAGTTACGGTTAGGTTGACTGGCTGAATTTATTATTGACAGTTGGCAAATGATAGAAGACAATATATAAGCGCAAAGCTTATCTGTCAACTGTCAACTGTCATCTGTCTTGTCAACTGTCAACTTTTTTCTATCTTTGTGCAAATTAGTAACTTAAACAAAACATAATGAAGAAAACAATTATGGCTGCCGGATTAGCCGCTGTTTTGACAGCCTGTGGTTCGTCAGGAAATAAAACAGAAACCATGACAGAAAACCCTCTTTTAACTGAGTTCAAAACTCCGTTCGGTGTTCCTCCTTTCGATAAGATCGAACTGGATGATTATATGCCTGCTTTTAAAGAAGGTATCGCTCAACAGCAAAAAGAAGTAGAAGAGATTGTAAAACAGAAAGCTGTTCCCGATTTTGAAAATACGATTGTCGCACTCGACCAGAGTGGTGATCTGTTGCGTAAGGTAAGTGCAATTTTCTACGGACTTAACAGTGCGAATACAAATGATGAGATGCAGGCATTGAGCCGTGAATTATCTCCGTTACTCTCAAAGAACAGTGATGATATTCGTATGAATCCGGATTTGTTTGCCCGTGTAAAAACGGTGTATGAGAATCAGGAATCGATGAATCTCAATAAAGAACAGAAGAAATTACTGGAAGAAACCTATAAAAGTTTTGTCCGTGGCGGAGCAAACCTGGATGCAGAACAACAGACTCGTTTGCGTGAACTGAATAGCGAAATATCCATGCTTCAGTTGACTTTCGGACAAAATATGCTGAAAGAAACGAATGCTTTCCAATTGATTGTAGATAATAAGGATGACCTTGCCGGATTACCGGAGAGTCTGATCATGAATGCTGAAGTAGCTGCCCGTTCGGCTGGTCTGGAAGGCAAATGGCTTTTCACGTTGCATAATCCGAGTGTGATGCCTTTCCTGCAATATGCCGACAACCGTGCGTTGCGTGAAAAGATTTTCAAAGGTTATATCAACCGAGGGAACAATGGCAATGATGCTGATAACAAAGACGTTGTACTTAAATTGATCACTCTCCGTCTGGAAAAAGCCAAACTGATGGGTTATGACAACTACGCTTCTTTTGTGTTGGAAGACCGTATGGCAAAAACGCCGGAACAGGTATATGCTCTTTTGGATGAGATCTGGAAGCCAGCACTGGCCAAAGCTAAAGACGAACTGGCTGATATCAATACTGAGATCAAGAAAAAAGGCGGCAATTTTGAAGCGGAAGGTTGGGACTGGCGTTATTATTTCGAGAAAGCTAAAAAGGCTAAGTTCGATCTGGACGAGAATCAGGTCCGCCCTTATCTGAAGCTTGAAAATGTGCGTGACGGCGCTTTCCTTTTGGCTAACAAGTTATATGGTATAACATTTACTCCGATCAAAGATATACCGTTACCTCATTCGGATGCTCAGGCTTTCGAATGTAAGGATAAAGACGGTACGCATCTGGGGGTTCTGTATATGGATTTCTTCCCTCGTGCCAGCAAACGTGGCGGAGCCTGGTGTGGAACATATCGTTCGCAAACTTACAAAGATGGCAAACGTCTCGGTCCGGTTGTTACGATTGTATGTAATTTCTCCCAACCGGCTCCCGGACAACCTGCTTTGCTGAGTGCAGACGAGGCGGAAACATTATTCCATGAGTTCGGTCATGGCCTGCATAACCTGTTTAAGGACGTGCATTATTATGGCGTATCGGGCGTTCCCCGCGATTTCGTGGAACTGCCATCACAGGTTATGGAACATTGGGTGTTTGAACCGGAGTTGCTGAAAGAATATGCAAGACATTACGAAACAAATGAAGTGATTCCTGCCGGACTGATCGAGAAACTGGATAAGAGCGGTAAATACGGACAGGGTTTTGCAACGACCGAATATCTGGCTGCTTCTTTGCTGGATATGGATTTCCATGTATTGAAAGATGTACATGAAGGTGCCGATGTGATGAAGTTTGAAGAGGCTGTCCTGGGTGACCGTGGCTTGTTGAAACAGATTCCTTCCCGCTATCGTACGACTTATTTCAATCATACGATGGGTGGCGGATATACAGCCGGTTATTATAGTTATATCTGGGCGGAAGTATTGGATGCCGATGCTTTTCAGGCTTATAAGGAAAGCGGTGATCTTTTCAATCAAGACGTAGCTCAGAAATTCCGCCAGTATGTTCTTACTCCGGGTGGTATCGATGATGCAATGGATATGTATAAAAACTTCCGTGGCAAGGAACCGAATACGGAACCGCTGCTGAAGAACAGAGGTTTAAAGTAGAGTTACTTTTCTCTTGATAGAAAAGTAACCAAAAGATCAAGGCTGCACCGGCCTCGCTACTCCGCATCCTGCGTTTGCTGTCGAGAGGTAAGGGTCGTTCGCGAGACCCCTACAGTGGATACTCCGGGCGCTCACTCCGGCTGCTGCGTTTAACGCTCGTCAGCTGAGGCCTTTCATAGAACGCAAAGCGTTCTCTTGTGATTGCCGATACTGCTTGTTAAAACAGAAAGCACTTGTTATAATATATAGGTGTCGGTATCGGCGATCCTAAGAGGAAGCAGAGCTTCCTTGGAAAGGCCTCAGCGGGTGAGCGTCCGCGAAGGGGAAAGACGAAGCGGTTAAAAAAATCCGTTGTTTGAGCGTAGCGAGTTTCGGATTTTTGAGCGTAGTCTTTCACCGTAGCAGCGAAGCCGGTGCAGCCTTGATCTTTTGATTACTTTTGGATCAAGCCAAAAGTAATTAATAAATTTCGATAAAATAGGAAGCCTCAAACACTTCTCCCGGCTCCAAATGTTGCATCCAGTCTTTATCCTTATATTCTCCCGTATAATTGACCCGGTCACAGCGTCCGTACCACGGTTCGATGCAAACAAAAGGCGCATTTTTAGCAGGAGGCGACCAAAGGCCGACAACCGGTGCCGTGAAATATACGGAGAGTGAGGTGCTTCCGTCCTGTTTCAATAAGTCGACCCGGTTGATCTGGTTGTTTTCAATGACTAACGCATCTTTGTCGAAAGTGTGTGTATCTAGCGGTAACAATCCTTCTTTGTCAAGTACAAGCGGATATTCTTTCTCTCCGATGCATCCTTTCTCCTCGACCAGTTTGTATGTCAATCCCTGTGTTTTATCAAAGGCAAAGAAACCTCTTTTCTGATCTTCTTTGTTGTAGTCCGGAAAATAGAAAGCCGGATGTGCCCCGATCTGGAAATGAAGTTCTCCGTTTCCGGTATTTTTTACGTACCATAAAACTTCGATCTGGTTACCGGCCAGTTTATAACCGATCTCTAGGCAGAACGGGAAAGGATATATCTGCAATGTTTCTTCGTTTTCTTGTAGTCGGAAACGCAACTCCGTATCAGTTTCCTTTGTTAGTTCAAACTCCCGGTCCCGAGCAAAACCATGTTGCGATAGTTTGTATGTTTTTCCGTTATGGTGGTATTCATTATTCCACACACTGCCCACGATAGGGAATAAAACGGGTGAGTGGCGTTTCCAGAAAGCCGGGTCTGCCTGCCATAAAAATTCTTTACCGGTCGCGTTGGCAACGATGCTGCTGAGTTCGGCTCCATGTGGTGACACCTGAATAGTCAACAGGTTATTCGATAATGTTTTCTTCATCTGATCTGTTTGTTTTAGTCATTTTCAATTTCAACAAAGTTAGTGAACTTATTTTTTGATTCTCCAGCTCTTTTATAATAAATCAAAACAGAAAGCGTTAAAAGATCATTGAATAGTTGAAAATATGAAGCTACACGAAAAAAGGTTCTCAGTAATAACTAGTATTGCATTCTTACTTTGTTTCTGCCTTTCTTTTTCATTGGAAGCAAGTGGACGCTATGCGGACAATTCTGTATTAAGCAAAGGACACTGGGTGAAAATACAGATCGAAAAAGACGGAATATATAAACTGACTTATTCCGAATTGAAGAATATGGGTTTCGACGATCCCTCAAAAGTCGCAGTCTATGGCTATGGCGGTTGGCCGTTGGAGGAAGATTTTACCAAACCCTATGTGGATGATCTGCCTGCTGTTCCGGTATTGAGAAAGGATAATTATATACTTTTTTATGGAAGAGGAACGACGAAATGGGAATATAAAGAAGTGAGCTATAGAAAAGACAGTAAAAGAAATAAATTTGTACATACGAATAATCCCTATTCCCTTTACGGATATTATTTTCTTACCACCTCTTCAGAGGTAAAAGAAATGGATATTGTCCCATCTGAAACGAAAGATGCTACTATAGAATTTGACTATTTTGATGATTATCTTTTGCATGAGAAAGATTTGGTTTCGGTTAATAAGTCCGGGCGTGAACTTTTTGGTGAATCGCTGTATTCCACTGTTTCTATCCCTTTTGAAAAGGTAGAAGGTATATTGGATACAGATGCTTTTGTTGACTGTCGTTTAATAGCTAAAACAAACGATGCAAAAAATTTTGTTCTTTCAATTAATGGGGAAGAGGTTGTGAAGAGCTATATCAATGGTGTATCGCCTAATTTGAAGCTTTATGAATATATAAAAGCCCGGTCGGCAGAAGCCTATGGAATTTGGAAAGGTAGAAAAGAAAATAGTTTTTCCGTCAAAGTTGATTATTCAGAGAAAGGGAATAATACGGCTTATCTGGATTATATCTATATACAGTTGCAGAGGTCTTTGCAAGTCTATGGTCAACCGACGTTCTTCCGAACTCTCTCATCGATAGGAAATAAATCATGTTTTACAATAAAGAATGCTGATGCGAGTACGATTGTACTTGATGTGACTGATGCTTTAAATCCTCGGATAATTGAAGGAGTGTTGAATGAAAGCAATTTCTCATTTGTTATTCCTAAAGAGGATCGGTTGAGAGAGTTTGTGGTTTTCAGGCTGGACAACTCTGTTCCTGTTATCAGTGCGAATAATAGCCAAAAGGTAGCAGAGCAAAATTTACATGCTTTACGACAGGCAGATATGGTGATCATTTCTCCATCTGCCTTTAAGAGTGAAGCGGAAAGATTGAAACAAGCACACGAAGAGCATGATCAATTGGAGAATATCCTGGTTGTTACCCCAGAAGAAATCTATAATGAGTTTTCCAGCGGAACGCCGGATGCTACAGCTTACAGACGTCTGATGAAAATGTTTTATGACCGAAGCAAAAATGAACAGTCGAACGCACCTAAATATTTATTACTTTTTGGAGATGGAGCCTATGATAACCGGTTTGTTTCCAGTGAATGGAAACTTTTTCCTTCAGGTATGAAAAATAATATGTTGTTGACTTATCAGACAAATGAATCATTAGATGATACTTCGTATGTGGTTGATGATTATTTTGGACTACTGGATGATAATGAAGGCGTGAATATTAGTAATGACATAATAGATATCGGAATAGGACGCTTTCCGGTCCGGACAATCACTGAAGCCCGGAATGCTGTGAATAAAGTGATCTCTTATATGAATGCTCCCGTTGGCGACTGGAAGAATAAGGTTTGCTTTATAGGTGATGATGGAAGTAACGCTGATCAATATGCTACTTACCATCAAAAGTATGCGGATGAATTGGCTGATACATTAGAAGAGAATCATGCTGAATATGTTTCAACCAAGATACTTTTTGATGCTTTTAAAAAGGACCGGTCAGGTAAAAGTTCCTATCCGGATATTCCCCCGCTTATCCAGAAGACATTAAAAGAAGGATGCTTCATGTTGAATTATACCGGACATGGTAGTGCTAAATCATTAAGCGAGGAGGCTGTGATCACTCAAAACGATATTATTCAATCCACTTATAAGCATTTACCGATATGGATCACTGCATCCTGCGATTTCTGTCCGTTTGATCAGGTAGCTACTTCAGCCGGAGAAGATGTTTTCCTGAATAAAGTAAGCGGAGGAATTGCTTTGTTTACAACTACCCGTGTAGCTTTTTCTCCAGATAATAAGAATATCAATGAAAATTTGGTTAAGGAACTGTTTAGATCGGATAATGAGAGAAAGGCGCTAGGAGATATTTTTTTAAGTTCTAAGCAGAAACCATCACTTCGCAAGCTCGGTTTCAGTCTGATCGGTGACCCGGCATTGAAGTTATCTTACCCTAAATATCGGCTCAGGTTAAGTACGATCAATGGAAAAGACGTGGCTGATAGTTCTTTTGAGTTTAAGTCACAGGATAAAGTAGAGTTGGAAGGAATTGTCTGCACTGCCTCTAATGATTTACTGTCGGATTTTAATGGAGTTTTGAACGTCCGGGTGTTTGACGCACTTGATGAAAAAGAAACTATGGGTAATAATAAAATTTCATTTAAGTATGGTGAAAAAGATGGGAAACCTCTATATCGGGATTCTGTTCCTAAAATCAGATATAAAGATTATATCAATACGATTTTTTTAGGCAGTGACTCTGTACGGAACGGAAGGTTCAAGATATCTTTTTTTGTACCTAAAGACATCTCTTACAAAGTTGGTAAAAACGGAAAAATAACTATGTATGCCTATGAAAGTGAAAGTAAAAGGGATGCAAGCGGCTCGTTTAAGAAATTCTCTGTTTTTGGAACTTCGGATAATCCGAAAGATGACAATATGCCTCCGGAAATACGGTCACTCTTTTTGAACGATACTACTTTTATTGATGGTGGTGATGTGAATTCTACTCCTTATTTCTATGCAAAAGTGTGGGATGAAAGTGGAATCAATATAACAGAGAGTAGTATAGGGCATGGTATTACATTGTCTATAGATAATAATCCGAATAGTAGTTATATTCTCAATAGCTATTATGAAAATATAATAGGTAGTGATGGGGAAGGTACAGTGAAATTTGGTATTCCGGTTTTAACTCCGGGTTTACACCATGCAGAATTCAAAATTTGGGATATCATGAATAATTCGGCTACTTATACATTTAGTTTTAATGTTGTTGAAGGTCTAAAACCTTTCATCACCAATGTGATCGCAACTCCTACACCTGCGAGGGGAAATGTCGAATTTCATATTACGCACAACCGTCCGGAATCCCGGATGAAAGTAGGTATCATGGTATACGACATGACAGGTCGTCTGCATTGGAAGCATGAAGAGACAGGTTCTTCCGAACTGTTCAAAGACTATACGATAGACTGGGATTTGAGAAATAATTCGGGAACTCATGTGCGTCCGGGTGTTTATATTTATCGCGCAGCGGTAAGTACTGATAATTCTAAAGAAGCAACGGAAGCAAAGAAGATGATTATTTTGTGGTGATCTTTTATAACCAGTAGATTGAAAAAGTAACTGTCATACTATCATTCTATGTTTTGAATACATTGAAATTCATGCTATTTACTCTGTGATAGTATATATGATAGTATGAATTTGTACTGTCATACTATCATAAAAATACCTGTTTGTTTTCACGAAGTATACTTCTTATTTTCAATAACATACTTACTAAATATTATTGAGACCCGGGTCTCGACACCTTCAAGACCCGGGTCTTAGCATCGTTCAGATGGGGGTGTAAATGACATTCAGATGGGAGTGTAAATGACATTCAGATGGGAGACTTGGAGAAGATTTCTGCTTGTTTTCTGCTAAATAAGACATAGTATTGCTGAAAAAAAGAGTATGTTCTGTGCAAAATAGCCTGTTTTGTAATGCTTTTGGATACCTTATTTTTCGATGAAAAGGGTCAAAATGATAGTTGAATGACAGTTTATGATAGTTGCATGATAGTTGTTTTGGGTAACTATCATGTTTGTGTTGCATGAAATTCAATCGGTATGCCGAAAATATGATAGTATGATAGTTGATTTGTGCAAAACTATGTTCGACACTAAAAAAAGACTGTGTCCGATATGCAATTTTTATATACATTTGTAAGAAATAAAATGCACCATGGAAAGTATATATACACCAAATGAAAACAGATACGCGGAGATGACGTATCGTCGTTGTGGACGCAGCGGTATCTTATTGCCAGCTATTTCTCTGGGGTTATGGCATAACTTCGGCAGTGTGGATGTTTTCAATAACTTTATCAAGATTGCCCATACGGCTTTCGATAACGGGATTACCCATTTTGACCTGGCGAATAATTACGGGCCTGTCTACGGTTCTGCGGAGGAAAATTTCGGCAGGATTTTGAAGAAAGGACTGGGAGCTTATCGGGATGAGCTGCTTATTTCGACAAAAGCCGGTTACGATATGTGGCCCGGTCCGTATGGGAATTGGGGTAGCCGGAAGTATTTGATAGCTAGTCTCGATCAGAGCCTGAAACGGATGGGACTCGATTATGTGGATATTTTCTATTCCCACCGTCCCGATCCGGAAACACCGATAGAAGAAACTATGGGAGCTTTGGCGGATATTGTCCGTCAGGGGAAAGCATTGTATGTGGGTATTTCAAACTATAATGCCGAACAGACGGAAAAGGCACTGGCCGTATTGAGAGAATATCGTGTTCCTTGCCTGATCCATCAGGCACGTTATTCCATGTTCGACCGTTGGACGGAACCAGATTTGTTACCTTTATTGAAGAAAGAAGGAGTAGGCATGATCGCTTTTTCTCCTTTGGCACAGGGGATGCTGACCAACAAATATCTGCATGGAATACCCGAAAACTCAAGAGCTGCCAGGTCGACAGGGCATTTGCAGCGTGAGCAGGTGACGGAGGAAAAAATAAATAAGATACGCCGCTTGAACGAGTTGGCTATGGAACGCGGGCAGACGTTGGCAGAAATGGCGTTGGCATGGTTGCTGAAAGACGAGCGTGTAACGAGCGTTCTTGTCGGAGCCAGTTCGGTAGAACAGTTACTGGATAATTTGAAGGCGTTGAATAATATTAGTTTTACATCAGAGGAACTGGAAAGGATTGAATCGATATGACACCATTCTTATATCAGGTAGCCTCTTTATTTTATCAGCAATACGGAGCGGAGGTCAGTAAGCTGGCATTTGTTTTCCCTAACCGGCGAACAGGCCTGTTCTTTCAGAAATATCTTTCGGAGGTGGCGGACAAACCGCTTTTCTCTCCGACGATCCTGACCATCAACGACCTGTTTGTGCAGTTGAGCGGCAAACAGGCGGCAGATAAGATCAACATGTTGTTCATGCTGTACGATATCTATATCCGGCATAGCGGATCGACGGAAACCTTTGACGAGTTCCTCTATTGGGGAGAAATGTTGTTGAACGACTTTGATGATGTCGATAAATATATGGCAGATGCCCGCATGTTGTTTACGAATGTGACGGACCTGCGGGAGATAGAGAACGATTTCAGTTTCCTGGATGAAGACCAGATAGCGGCAATCCGTACATTCTGGTCGTCTTTCTATCCGAAGGGAGATTCTCCGAACCAGGAAGAATTTCTGGCTGTCTGGAAAATTCTGTATACGTTGTACACCGATCTGCGTGAAGCATTGGCGGCGGAGGGAAGAGGCTACGAAGGTATGATCTTCCGTGAAGTCGTTGAACAGATGGAGCAGGACAACTGTTGCGACCTGCCTTATCTGAAGGTGGTCTTTGTCGGTCTGAATGCCTTGTCTGTCGCGGAGGAACGTTTCCTGATGCAGTTGCAGAAACGGGGAATCGCCGATTTCTATTGGGATTATGCTTCGGATAAAGTGACGGACCGGGATAATAAAGCATCCTATTTTGTCGAACGGAATCTTAAAAACTTTCCGTCGCAGTATCCGCTTCCTCCGGAGGAAAAAACGGAAACGCAGATAGAGGTGATCGGTATTCCTTCTGGTATCGGTCAGGCAAAACAGGTGTACACATTGCTGAACGAACTTTGCAAGGAGGATGAAATGTCGCCCGAGGAAGCGTTGCGTACAGCCGTTATCCTGCCTGACGAACATTTGCTGATTCCGGTACTGAATGCTATCCCCGAACAGATACGCCGTATCAATGTGACGATGGGGTATCCGTTGGCAGGTACGCCAGTCGCTTCTTTGATGGAGTATATCCTGGCATTGCAGAAAAATGTACGTTATGTAGACCGTCAGCCGGTTTTCTATTTCCGTGACGTGCTGCCTATCCTGAACCATCGGTATATCAGTTCAACCGGTCCGGAAACGGTCAATGCCCTGGTGAAAGATATTGCGGAAAACAACAAGATCTATATTTCTGCAGCCGATCTGGGAAAGACGCCTCTTTTGTCCGTTCTCTTCCTGCCGGTAACAGATGTCAATACCTTTTCCGATTACCTGATCAATGTCCTGCAGGAACTGAATAAGGTGATGCACGCTTTATCATCCTCCGGTGAAGAGGAAGAAGATGCCACCCAGCGTACCAACGACTTGGAGCAGGAATTTATCTTCCATTACTTCACGACCGTCAACCGTATGAAAGAGATCATGCAGGATGCCGGGATCGAGATGAAGATCGACACCTATTTCCGCCTGCTCAAACGGGTGACCGATACGATAACCATTCCTTTCCGGGGAGAACCGTTGTCCGGTCTGCAGATCATGGGAGTTCTTGAAACCCGTGCACTGGATTTCGACCGGCTGATCATCCTTTCCATGAATGAGGGTATATTCCCGCTAAGGAAAGCGGCTAACTCGTTTATCCCTTATAACTTGCGAAGAGGTTTCGGCCTGCCCACTTATGAGCATCAGGACAGTGTATGGGCCTACCATTTCTATCGTCTGATTTATCGGGCGAGCCATGTCAGCCTGCTCTACGATACCCGTAGTAACGGTTTGCAGACAGGCGAAGTCAGCCGTTTTGTCCATCAGCTGCACTATCATTACGAAGAGCCGTTGCAGAACAAACTGGTCGTCTATAATGTCTCGTCCGCGAAAACCCCGGCTTTGCAGGTCCGGAAAACGGACGAAGTGATGCAGCGGTTGAAGGCTTTCCATAAAGGAGGGCACAGGGCTATTTCTGCCAGTGCGGTCAATACCTATCTGGATTGTCCGCTGAAGTTCTATTTTTCGGTGGTCGAAGGTATACAGGAGGAAGAGGAGGTCAGTGAAACGATCGAGAGCAATGTGTTCGGAAGTATCCTGCACAAAGTGATGGAAGAGTTGTACATGCCTCTCTGCGGAAAGATGGTAACAGCCGATTTACTGAAAGCGATCAAGAAAGATACACCTGTTCTGACCGGTGCTATTGCGCGGGCATTTGCGGAAATTTTTTTCAAGTCGGATGTCGTACGTCCTTTGACGGGGCAGAACTTCCTGATCGGTGAGATGATCCGGAAATATGTGGAAAAGATACTGGAGCGTGACAGTAAACTGACACCTTTCCGCTATATCGAATCGGAGCGGAAGATCAACCGCCTGATAACCTTGGGTGACGGCCGGACGGAAATCCAGTTGAAGGGTTTTATCGACCGGATCGATGAGGTGCGTGATACGGTCCGCATCATCGATTATAAGAGTGGGAGCGGGACTTCGGTATTTACTTCTATAGAGAGTCTGTTCGATAAAGAAGATAAAGACCGTGCCAAAGCTGTGATGCAGGTTTTCATGTACTCGTGGATGCTGGGCGATGTGCCTGCAGGAAAGACCCTTCAACCGGGAATTTATTATATGCGTACGCTCTTTTCCGATTCGTTCGATGCAGCCGTGAGTCGGCGCGTGGAGCGGATGAAAACAGAGCCGGTAACGGATTTCTCTGTCTATTCGACCGACTTTGAAGCGGAACTGCGCCGTTGTCTGGATGAGATATTCGGACAGGAAACTCCGTTCGTGCAGACGACGACGGAAAAAGCCTGTGCCTGGTGTCCTTTCAAGGATATATGCGGAAAATAGACGGAGAAGAATCAAACGGATCAGAACAGGAAACCGAGCGAGAAATTCATCATATTGGTCCGCTTGTCTATCGAGATATTTCTTTCTATCGGGATTAACGAGGATTTGTCCTTAAAATCGGACTCAACCTTGTTAAGCCCGAATTCGTAAGTGAATTCGAAAAACAGACGCCAGATACTCACGCCTAGCCCTGTGGCGATGCCGAGTCCGAACGGGGTACTGTCATTGATGTATTCGTTGGTGACTTCAGAAAAATGGGTCGTATAACGTGACTTGTAGTTGTATTTCATTTTGGGTCCCACCATCAGGCTGAGGGCATAAGGACCTTCCTTTACAAGATAATAACCGATCATGACCGGCATTTCCAGTGACGTCGTTTTTAGCTGGAGCCGGTCTGTTTCCGAAATGCTTCCGGCTGCCAGGTCTGATTCAGTAGCTTGCGGTAATGAAAAAAGAACATCTCCTTGCTTGCGCGACCATGTCAAGTCCGGTTGGATAAAGAAGCGGTCGATATTGATCCTGCAAAAGAAAGAAGCCTGATAACCGACTTTATATTGCAGACGGATATTTTCGGCTTCGACACCGTCTATTGTTAATGAGTTAATGATCGGAAATGTAGAATTGACTCCCACCTTTGCACCAAAGTTGAAAGCTTTATCCTCGATATGTATGAACTTCTGTGCATGGACTGAAATGCAAAGGAGTAACAACGGCAATAGAAGGAGCGTCTTTTTCATATGCTTATTTTTTCTTTTTTACGGACCAGCCGAATTTACCTACAAACTCGCCTAATCCATAATATTTACCGTGCGAATAAGCCAGCAGGTCTGCTCGTTGCATATCGAATGCACCCGTTTGCGGATCCAGGTATTTATCATCCGCCTGGACATTGAGAACATCGGCGATGAACATATCGTGGCTGCCCAGTGCAACCACTTCTTTTACCCGGCATTCGATACAAAGCGGTGCTTCTTCGATGGTAGGACAATTCACCAATGTAGCTTTACCCGGCGTCAGTCCCATTTCTTCAAACTTATGATGATCTTTTCCTGAATTAACGCCGCACCAGTCGGTGGCATAAGCCAACTCGCGTGTGGTCAGGTTGATCACAAATTCCATATTCTTTTTCAGGATCGGATACGAATGGCGTTCCGGACGTACGGATATATAACACATGGGTGGATTGGTACAAATCGTACCGACCCACGCCACAGTTATAATATTATATTCTGAAGGTTCGCTGCCACAACTAACCATTACGGCCGGTAAAGGATAGATCATGGTACCGGGCTTCCAGTCTTGCTTCATAATTTTTGAGTTGACAGTTGACAGTTGACAGATGACAGTTGACAGTTGACAGGTAAGACTTTATCTCCGATAATCAATCGGCTGAAAGCCGAAATACCTGTCAACTGTCACTTGTCAACTATCAACTATTATTTAATAATAATGTCTTCCTTATTAATTTTGCGTTCGCAATAATGACATTTGATCGTGCCTTTCTCTTTGTCGATCACTTCGAAGCGGCTCGGCATCGGTTCATTATTGGTGATACATTTCGGATTGTTACATTTAACCAGTCCGACCAGTTCGTCCGGCAAAGTAACCGTCTTTTTCTCTACAACCTCATAGTCGCGGATAATGTTCAGAATCACTTTCGGAGCGATCAGTGCGATACGGTTGATCTCATCTTCTTCGAAGAACTTATCGGATATTTTGATCACGCCTTTACAACCCATCTTCTTGCTTTGGAAATTGTTGCCGATCGTGATCGTGTTGTCCATATTTTCAAGTCCCAACAATTTGGCGACTTTAAATAACTGGCTGGGAGGAATATGGTCGATGGCAGTTCCGTTCTCCAGGGCGGCAACCTGCAATTCTCTTTTCTTTTCTACTGACATAACTTTGTTTATTTAGAAGTTGACAGTTGACAAGTGACAGTTGACAGTTATTTATTATCTGTCAATTGTCAACTGTCACTTGTCAACTGAAATATTTAGAACTTCACAAATAATAGCCTGACGGGCAAACAATCCGTTGCGTGCCTGCTGGATATAGTAGGCTTTCGGATTATCATCCACATCGTAAGCGATCTCGTTTACGCGTGGCAGCGGGTGGAGGATACGGAGATTTTCGCGGCTTCCTTCCAACATTTTGTTACGCAGGATATACACATTCTTCACCCGTTCGTATTCTTCCAGGTCGGTAAAGCGTTCGCGCTGTACGCGGGTCATGTAAAGGATATCGGATTGGTTGATCACCTCTTCGTCGAAAGTGGTATGCTCGTAATATTTGATGCCGTGTTCGTCGCAGAAATTCTTGTATTCGTCCGGCATGCGAAGTTCGTCCGGAGCCACGAAATGAAAAGTAGGATTGAAGTGCGACATGCCGACGATCAGCGAATGTACCGTACGACCATATTTCAGGTCGCCCACCATCGTGATATTCAGGTCGGTCAGTTTTCCTTGTGTCTTTTGGATCGAATACAGGTCGAGCATGGTCTGCGAGGGATGCTGGTTTGCTCCGTCTCCTGCGTTGATGATTGGAATATCGGTTACTTCCGAAGCATAGCGTGCTGCACCTTCCAGATGGTGTCTCATAATGATCAGGTCGACATAATTGCTGACCATCAGGATCGTATCTTTCAGTGTTTCCCCTTTGGAAGAACTGGTCGTAGAGGCATCCTGAAATCCGATCACTCGTCCGCCCAGGCGGTTGACAGCTGTTTCGAAGCTTAATCGCGTGCGTGTAGAGGGTTCAAAAAACAGGGTGGCAGCAACTTTGCCTTCCAGCACCTTTCGGTTCGGGTTTTCCTCAAACTTCCTGGCGTTATCCAGAATACGAAGAATGTCCTCTTTGGAACATTGATCGATAGAAACTAAACTTTTACTTTTCATTTTGTGTATAATCTGTCTTTCTTGCAAAAGTATAAAAAAAGCGGAGACCGAATAGTCTCCGCTTTATATTTATTTCAGATAATCTGCCAGCTTCGTCGGGAGATAGAATGTATTGTTCTTATCTACATAGACAACGACTGAATTCAGCCGGATTTCTTCCTGTCCTTTCTTACCGATTGTAACGATATTGCTGAACGGTGTGATGTTGATTTGTTTCTTCTTATTCTTCACGACTAATGAAGGAGAACCTTTCTCATCTTTAGCGGGGATAATCTCACATTGGTAGTCTTCGAATACTTCTGTGTGAGGGGCGAAATTCTCTGCCGTAAGTTCATCCAGCTTGTCGCGGTCCATGCCGAACAAAGCACACAGGTAAGCGTTCAGTTCGATATTGGTATGCATACCGATCGGCAGGCTGGCCTTGTCGGGATGGTAGGCTGCCAGGAAAACATCTTCGCCGGTATGACCGCCGGTGGTAAATCCGAAACAGGTTTTTGAGGTAAGCAGTTTCGACATGAAAGAGGTCAGCGAACCGCTATACAGTGAACCTTTGCCTTCAGTTTTGCGTTCGGCTTCTGGGATCGGACTGTTTTTATAGTCTTTACAATGGTTCAGAGCATCCAGTTCTTCGGCAGTCAGTTCTAATCCTGCGTATTTACGGAAGATGTTCTGTACTTCCGAATTCGGTTCACTGTTTATTTTTTTTGCGAAACCTTCAGCCGTCAGTTTATACTGTGAGAACTGGTGGAATAACTGGTCTTTGCTAAGTTTGTCGTAACCCGGACACCTGGAACTACCGATACTGATACCGCTGTTTCCGTGGTCAGGAACCATGATAACGGCTGTTTCACCGTTCTGGCGGGCAAATTCGAGTGCGGCACCGCAGGCACGGTCGTAAGCCAACATGTCTGTAGCCATGCCGACAGGGTCGTTTGCGTGAGCGGCCCAGTCTACTTTACTGCCTTCTACCATCAGGAAGAAACCTTCCGGGTTTTTGGATAGTTTCTGGATAGCGATGCGGGTCATCTCTTCCAGGTCCGGTTGTTGAGCCGGGTCACGGTCGATGTCGTAAGCCATTTCGCGGTCTGCGAATAAAGCCCACATATTGTCGCCGTTATAGTTGCGCATACCGTTGATGTCGTTTTTGAATACGCCGTATCCGTTACCTTTCAGGTAGGCTTCACTTTCTTCAGGAAGGAGGGAAACACCGCCACCGATCACTACATTCAGATCGTTATGAGCCATCTGCGGAGCGATCCATTCATATTTGCCACGGTTGTAGCTATGGGCGGAACAGTCTGCCGGTGTAGCGTGGGGAAATTCGCAGGTGAAAACAAGGCCGGTCGATTTGCCCTGTGTTATTTTTGCGGCTTCCAATACAGTCGTAAGCGGCTGGAAAGCACGTTCGGGATCGGTCGGATAGATATCGTTGTCACCGTCATTTTCCGGATAGGTAGAGACATAACCGGTACGGCTCGGATAGCCTGTCATGTAACAGGAAGTGGTCGGAGCGGAGTCACCGATCGGAGCGTTCGAAGAGTGCGTACGTACGGTACCGCACAGGTACGGGTCCAGATTCAGGTTGGGTTTGTCCGGGTTGGTATACCATTGCAACCAGCGTGCCATAGAAACGGTAGCCAGTGAAGTTCCGTCCGGTATCAGAAGAATAACGTTCTTGACCGGTTTTACATTTTCTACATCTGCAGCTTTTGCCGGCATAATGATGAATGCCAGTAGAAGCAGAAAAGTAATCGTCTTTTTCATGTGCTTTTATTGTTTATTAATTAATGTAATTGAATGATCTTTTCTTCGAAATGAGTCAGTTTTTCGATACCTGTTTCGGTAACCAGGAAACTGTTCTCGATACCGACGGCTCCTACACCCGGAATGACGAATTTAGGTTCGAGGGCAAATACCATATTCGGTTGCAGCTCTTCTTTGGAACGGGGAGTCAGCACCGGAAGCTCGTTGATCTGGATACCGATACCGTGTCCGACGAATTTAGCCTGCTGTTTGGTTCCCATGAAGTTTCCGGCAAATCCTTCTTTCTCTGCGATACCGGCAGCGATGTTATATAATTCCGAACAGACGACACCCGGACGGGCGACATTTTCTATTTCATTTTGTATCGTTAATGAGGTCTGGTGCGCACGATAAGCATCTTCCGTCAGTTTACCGACTGAAAATACGCGGGTCATGTCGGTCATATACGGTGTATAATTACCTGCCATGTCCACCATGATGGCTATCCCGTCTTTCAGGATCGTGCCGTTGGCTCCGAGTGGGCAGGATGCGTCCATGCCTTTGCCTCCCAAGGCAAAATCGAAAGGAGAGGGAGCTTCTGCGTTCTCACCTGCCAGGATGCTCCCCATAAAGATATCCATGTTAGCCCCGAATGCGCGGAAGATTCCGATCGAACCATTCTGGCGCATGCGTTTTTCTATTTCATACTGAAATTCGAGGTCGGTCATTCCCGGACGGAAACATTCGGCAATTTCCGAGTATGTCTTGGCATGTTTTTCGGCAGAGATACGGAACTGCGAGATTTCCCACGGCGTTTTGATCTCGCGCAGGGTTCTCATCAAGGCGGTCGCATTACCTGTTTCTTTCGGGTTGAATATGGATTGCAGGCGGATATAATCGTTGTATGTCAACTCGTCGGCTTCCAGTAACAGTTTTTCCGGCATCGGGATGCCGCGGGCGGCGAATATCTCGGCTATTTGTTCGGGTTTGCGGATATATTCGATATGATTGTCGATCAGGCCGTTCGGACGTTTGACGAAGAACCAGGGTGTTCCTTCTGCAGGCAGATAGAAATATCCGCTGAAAATCCGTCCGGTTGTATAATACAGGTTTACATCTACACTCAGCAGGCAGGCATCTGCATGCTGTGCTTGCATTGCCTGTTGTATACGACCCCATTTAAGTTGCAGGTCGTCGATCAGTTCTTTTTGTATCATCTCCAACTTTTATTTTTATGTGGCTTCAAAGGTATTAAAATCTGTCGGGAAAAAAGAGGATGGGACATTAAATGTTGATTAAGATTTTATAGTCTCGGGGAAAATAAGAGTGATTGATGAAGTGCATATATTGTTTTGGAGATTTGCATCTTGTGATCTCCGGAAATATGATAAACAGACAGATGTAGATCATTTACATTCTGTCTGTTTAAGCTTTACAAATCTTACTTTCCTTCAAGTTCTTCCCGATTTTATTCGATTTCCGGACGGTCGCCACTGCTGCCGCCGTTGCCGACATGTACGTCTATGGATACCTCGCGGGGCTCTTTCAATAGATGTTTACTGGAGCCGAACTGGGTTCGGACGGTCAGCTGGTAATTGCCGTCCGCCAGTTCGGCGGGGATCAGGAGCGTGAGTTCCGAAGGGTTGTTCTTCGTGATCATGTCGTCGTCGAGCTTCACTACGGCTTTCGTCGTTGTGTTGGTCAGAGTGACGCCTACCGACTCGTCTTCGCCGGTCACTTTGAGGTTGGCTCCGCGTACGAAGAAGTTGCGTCCCGGGGTCATGGTGCCGTCCTTGAGACCGGTCTTGCGGTCTTCCGTTTCGACGATAAACATCACTTCGGCTTTTTCGCCCAGGATGCTGATGGTTGTTTTGGCGATCTCTTCGCGTATCACCTTGTCCTGGGTAAAAGCCACATAGATACTGTTGCTTTCGGGATTCCATTTGCCGCCGTCCACGAGTCCGAGGAGGCGTGGCACGGCATAAAACAGTCCGGTGTTGAGTTGCCAGCCGTTCATCAGCATGCGGGCGCAGACGCGCTCGAAGAGGGTCACCACGTGTACGATGGTTTCGGGACGCAGGCCGGTGTCTTCGGCACGCATTTCTTCATAGATCTTGTCGATGTCGGCTTTGCCGGTGGTTTCGAGGATAAAGATCCTGTCTTTCGGATCGGATGTCACGGTGTTGGGTGCCATCCAGACTTTTAGTGTATTTGCCATTTTGTTAAAAAATTGTGGTCCGTAGCGGTTGGGCATCGGACCGGTTAATACTAGTGTTTCAATTTCACATGCCGGAGTTTTCCGGCTCTTTTTCTGAAAGCCGTTGAATAAGACAATGAGTTGTCCTTCATCGAAACAACAAAAGATATTTCAATGTGTTTGATAAATTGTTTTGGGACAACTTGTTCGTAGCGGAGTACATCAAATACAAACTTGATTTTCTTTTGCATCGGTGTATTTTGCTGCTTAATGAAGTCAAAGGCATAATAAACCGACCTTCTCTACTAATTCCTGCTGAGTTAATCCGGCATCTTTCCGGGCTAATTTCAGTCGTTCACTATTATTAATTATTCATTGAAAAAGGTTCTACCTTTTTCCTATCAATCCCATCATGTCAAAGATCGTTTCAGGCCGAAGCCTGTTTTTTGTTAGCCGCCTGCTTCTCACGGAACCGTACGTGAAAGTCTCCCCTCATACGGCTCTTCTTCTTGTTTCAATCAGCTCCTATATGCTCACCTGACACGGTTCTCTCACCGCTGCCTTTTCGCTCTTCCGTTCAATACCTTACCCGTTGGAGTAAAGCACCGGAGCGTGGTTTGGTAAATGCTCTTGATCGCTCTTTACCGATGGACCAGTCTCTGTTTTCTCTGTTACAAGGGTATTCTAACGCCCTCCAAACCTCGGATTACAGACCATCATCATTTATTAAGTTAGCTGGACACACCTACATATCCCGGACACAGCGAACATACTTGCGGTCGGTGTCGTAGCCGCTGCTGGTGTAGCCATCGTCGAACCACACGATCCAGTGTGCGCCATTATTTCCTTTGTAGACCGTACTACTCCAGTAGAAAAGGTCCTGAAAACTTTCAAAGCCATTGTAGTTCTCTAACGAACTCATATTATTATACATAGCCTGCAGTTCCTCTTTCGTAGGCAACCGCCAGTTACTATAACCTTCCTTTGTAGAAGTGTTACAACTATTATTTGCATCGTGCCAGTTTGACTTTTCTTGATCGCTACTGCAAACCTGGAGATTTCCCATTCTGGGTATCCCTAATTGCGTAGCCGAGATGGATACTGTACGTGCAGGGCTGCCATCTGTTGTAGTTACAGTGAATGTTCCTGTTCGCGCATTAGCATCGGTATGACCCGTCGCCGTGAAAGTCAATTTTTGATTTCCTGTGCCTGAGGTTGGGGATACGGTTATGCCATTACTGGTTGCCGGTGCTATTGTCCACTTATACCCCAGTGCGGTGACCGAACCCGTGGTATTACCACCGCCAGCATTTATTTTTGCAGCACCACCGGTTGCACTAATAGGAGGAAGAGTAGGTGTAACTGTTATCTCTTTGTTGGCTCCTCCCGCTATCTTGTTTGTCAACAGGATAGTGGCTGGTTTCATGAGGTTGTTTACGTTGTTGCGTTGGGTAATCACGATATTGCCGTTACCTGTCAGGGAGTTGGTC
>Ga0129308_1000356_pt1 | contig 73517 bp, 80 predicted proteins | sample L827metagenome_FD_94440 | JGI IMG/M metagenome (GOLD analysis project Ga0129308, IMG submission 94440) | Ring-tailed lemur group fecal microbial communities from Wisconsin, USA - L827 metagenome | ecosystem: Host-associated > Mammals > Digestive system > Large intestine > Fecal | place: USA...
AAATCAGAAGCTGGCCTCGGCCGGTGCACTGATTTTGTTCAAGACGATCTCTGGGCGGCGAAGCTGTACTGAAGTACTGCGAGACGCCCAGAGGAAGTATTGGGCAAAATCAGAAGCTGGCCTTGCGGACGCCGGGGATCTGGCCCTTATAAGCCAGCTCACGGAAGCAGATACGGCAGATGCCGTAGTTGCGCAGGTAAGCATGGGGGCGGCCGCAGATCTTGCAGCGGTTGTACTTGCGGGTGGAGAACTTAGCAGGAGCCTGCTGTTTCAGAATCATAGATTTCTTAGCCATATTATAAGTCCTCCTTAGCTCACGAAGGGAGCACCCATGAGTTTCAGCAGCTCACGAGCCTCTTCATCGGTCTTTGCGGTGGTGGTGATGGCAATGTTCATACCACGCAGCTTCTCGATCTTGTCATACTCGATCTCGGGGAAGATGATCTGCTCCTTCAGGCCCAGGCTGTAGTTGCCGCGGCCGTCAAAAGCGTCGGCAGAGATGCCGCGGAAGTCACGGACACGGGGCAGAGCCACGTTGAAAAGCCGATCCAGGAACTCCCACATGCGGTCCTGACGGAGAGTGACCTTCACGCCAACCTTCATGCCCTCACGGAGCTTGAAGTTTGCAACGGACTTCTTGGCAACCGTGGCAACCGCATGCTGGCCGGTGATGGCGGAAATGTCCTTAATGACAGCCTCCAGAGCCTTGGCGTTATCCTTGCAGTCGCCGCAGCCGACAGACACAACAATCTTGTCGATCTTGGGGATCTGCATGGGGGACTTGTACTGGAACTTCTCCATCAGAGCAGGAGCAACTTCCTCAAGATACTTTTTCTTCATTCTTGTCATAGGTTGTTATCTCCTTTCTCAGAGTTCTGCGCCGCACTTCTTGCAGACACGAACCTTCTTGCCGTCCACGATGCTGTGAGCGACGCGAGTGCCCTTGCCGCACTTGGGGCAGACAACCTGCACCTTGCAGGCATAGATGGGAGTCTCGACTTTGATGATGCCGCCGTCCTGGCCCTGTTTCTGGGGCTTCTGGTGCTTGGTGGCAACATTGACGCCCTCGACAACGACCTTCATTGCCTTGGGGTCGGCAATCAGAACCTTGCCCTGCTTGCCCTTGTCCTTGCCGGACAGAACGATGACCTTATCGTCTTTCTTAATGTTCATTTCTCTGTGCCCTCCATTAAATCACTTCGGGAGCCAGGGACAGGATCTTCATGTACTCCTTGTCACGCAGCTCACGGGCAACGGGTCCAAAGATACGAGTGCCGCGGGGGTTCTTATCACCGGTGTTGATCAGAACGGCTGCGTTCTCGTCGAAACGGACGTAGGTGCCGTCGGCACGGCGCACGGGCTTCACGGTGCGGACAACAACGGCCTTGACCACGTCGCCCTTCTTCACCTGACCGCCGGGGGCCGCCTTACGGACGGAGCACACGATAACGTCACCGATGCTGGCGTACTTGCGCTTGGAGCCGCCAAGCACGCGGATGCATTTGAGTTCCTTGGCGCCGGTATTGTCGGCGACCTTCAGATAGGATTCCTGCTGTATCATTCTGGCGCCTCCTTACTTAGCCTTCTCTACGATTTCGACCACGCGCCATCTCTTGTCCTTGGACAGGGGGCGGGTCTCCATCACACGGACGATATCGCCAACGCCGCACTGGTTGTTCTCATCGTGGGCTTTGAGGCGGTAGGTACGTCCGATGATCTTCTTGTAGGTCTTGTGAGCGACCCGGTCCTCAACGATGACGACCACGGTCTTGTCCATCTTATCAGATACGACCTTGCCTACGCGGGTCTTGCGGGAAGTAGTTCTTTCTTCGTTCATTGTTCCTTACCTCCTCAATTCTGCTTCTCGCTCAGCACGGTCTTGACACGAGCGATGTCACGGCGCACGGCAGAGATCTTGGTGGGGTTATCAAGATGATTGGTGGCGTGCTGCATGCGGAGCATGAAAAGGTCCTTCTTCAGGTCGACCAGCTTGCTCTGGAGCTCATCGACGGACAGGGAGCGAATTTCACTTGCCTTCATCTTATTCACCACCATTCTCAGTCTCGGTGCCCTTCGCGACAATCTTGGTCTTGATGGGCAGTTTGTGGCTGGCAAGGCGGAGAGCCTCACGGGCAGTGTCCTCAGGCACGCCTGCGATCTCAAACATCACTCTGCCGGGCTTGACAACAGCGACCCAGTACTCGGGGGAGCCTTTACCGGAACCCATACGGGTCTCGGCGGGCTTTGCGGTAACGGGCTTGTCGGGGAATATCTTGATCCAGACCTGACCGCCACGCTTGGTGTAACGGGTCATGGCGATACGGGCCGCCTCGATCTGATTGGAGGTGATCCAGCCGGGCTCCATAGCGACCAGGCCAAAATCACCGTAGTTGACCACGTTGCCGCGGGTGGCTTTGCCCTTCATGCGGCCGCGCTGTACTCTGCGGTACTTGACTCTCTTAGGCATTAACATTAGTTGTTGCCTCCTTCCTTAGCAGGGGCAGCAGGACGAGGGCCACGGTTGTAACCGCCCTGGCCGGCAGGTCTGTTGCCATAAGGCTGACGGCGATCGCCGCCCTGACCACGGTTGTCACGGTTGTAGCCGCCCTGACGGCGGTCACCGCCGCGGCGGTCGTCTCTGCGACGGCGCTCACCGGCGGGCTTGGACAGGTCCATGGTACGGGGAGTGGTACGCAGGGTCTGGGAGAGAACCTCACCTTTGTAGATCCAAACCTTGACGCCGATGCGGCCATAAGTGGTGTTGGCCTCGGCAAAGCCGTAGTCAATGTCTGCACGGATGGTCTGAAGAGGAATGGTACCCTCGTGGTAGCACTCGCTGCGGGCGATCTCAGCGCCGCCCAGACGGCCGCCGCACTTGACCTTGATGCCCCGGGCGCCCATTCTCATGGCGCGGCCCATGGCGTTCTTCATGGCACGGCGGAAGCCGATACGCTTCTCCAACTGCTGAGCGATGTTCTCGGCCACCAGCTGGGCATTGGTATCGGGAGTGCGAACCTCAACGATGGAGAGGGCGACGGGCTTGCCGATCATCTTCTCTACCTGGAGGCGCAGGCGCTCGATCTCAGCGCCGCCCTTGCCGATGACGACACCGGGACGGCTGCAGTGGATATAGATGCGAACCTTGGCGCTGTCACGCTCTATCTCGATGGTGGGGACACCGGCGGAATAGAGGGTCTTCTTCAGAAACTCGCGGATCTTGTAGTCTTCGACGATGAGATCGCCGACCTTATCTTCTCTGGCATACCATCTGGAGTCCCAGTCCTTGATGACGCCGACGCGCAGGCCATGAGGATTAACTTTCTGTCCCATAATTCTGCCTCCTTCCCTTAGTCTCTCTCAGCCACGCCGATGGTGATGTGGCTGGTGCGCTTGTTGATACGGTACATACGGCCCTGTGCTCTGGGCATGCCCCGCTTGAGGATGGGGCCGGCGTTGGCGAAGGTCTCGGCAACGTAGAGCTTCTCAGGATCCATTTCAAAGTTGTTCTCGGCATTGGCCATGGCGCTCTTGAGCACCTTGATCATCAGCTCGCAGCCGGCCTTGGGGGTGTTCTCCATCAGGGCCAGAGCCAGAGCCGCGTCCTTGCCGCGGATCATGTTGCAGATAATCTCAACCTTGCGGGGAGAAATACGGGCGTATTTGTGCTCCGCACGGGCAATCTTTTTCTCGTCCATCTTTTCTCCTCCTTACTTACCGGTCTTGCTGCCGGCGTGGCCGCGGAAGGTACGGGTGGGGGCGAACTCGCCCAGCTTGTGGCCAACCATATCTTCGGTGACGTACACGGGAACATGACGGCGGCCGTCATGGACAGCGATGGTGTGTCCCACAAAGGACGGGAAAATAGTGGAGGAACGAGACCAGGTCTTTACGACCTGCTTGTTGCCGGTCTTGTTCATCTCTTCGACTCTCTTCAGCAGCTCAGGAGCAACGAAGGGGCCTTTCTTAATGCTTCTGCTCATTTAACTATTCCCTCCTTACTTTGCGTTGCGGCGCTTGACGATGAACTTATCGGTGCGGTTCTTCGTCTTGCGGGTCTTGTAGCCAAGTGCGGGCTTGCCCCAAGGAGTGACAGGGCCGGGACGGCCCACAGGGGACTTGCCCTCACCACCGCCGTGGGGGTGGTCACAGGGGTTCATAACAGAGCCGCGGACGGTGGGACGGATGCCCATGTGCCGTTTGCGGCCGGCCTTGCCGATGTGGATATTGGCATGGTCGATATTGCCGACCTGGCCGATGGTGGCCATGCAGTCCATGCGAACCTTACGGTACTCACCGGAGGGGAGGCGGACGGTAGCCATACCGTTTTCCTTGGCCATCAGCTGAGCGGCCACGCCTGCGCTGCGCACCAGCTGGGCGCCTTTGCCGGGGTACAGCTCGATATTGTGGATCACGGTGCCCACGGGGATGTTGGCCAGGGGCAGGGCGTTGCCGGGCTTGATGTCGGCAGCGGCAGAGGAGACAATGGTGTCACCGGCGGCCAAGCCCACAGGGGCCAGGATATAGCGGCGCTCGCCATCTTCATACTCGCACAGGGCGATGAATGCGCTGCGGTTGGGGTCGTACTCCAGACGGAGAACCTTCGCGGCGACGTCCAGCTTATTGCGCTTGAAGTCGATCACGCGGTACTTCTGGCGGTTGCCGCCGCCCTGATGGCGGACGGTGATGCGGCCGTAGCTGTTGCGGCCGGCGTTCTTCTTGAGAACCTCTACCAGGGACTTCTCAGGCTTGACATGCTTGTCAACCCCGTCGAAGCCGGAAACGGTCATCTGACGTCTGGAAGGAGTTGTAGGTCTGTAAGTTTTAATAGACATTCTTTATTCCTCCCTTATGCCATGCCTTCAAACAGCTCAATGTTCTTGGAGTCTGCACTGAGCTTTACGACTGCCTTTTTCCAGGAGGCGGTCTTACCCATGGGGTAAGCGCCGGTACGCTTTGCCTTGCTGTGCACGTTGAGGGTGGTGACCTTGATCACGGTGACACCGAAGATCTCTTCGATGGCGTTCTTGATCTCGATCTTATTGGCATCCTTGGCAACCTCGAATGCGTACTTCTTGATGTCCAGGTCTTCCATGGACTGCTCGGTGATGATGGGACGGATGATAACGTCGTATGCGGTCTTCATCAAGCGTACACCTCCTCGATCTTGGCAAGAGCGGCCTTATCGACCACCATCTTGCCGCTGGTGAGAATCATGTAGGGGCTGAGGATGGAGGCGATGGTGGTGGTGACGCCGGCGATGTTGCGGGCGGACTTGACAACCACTTCGTCCACGTTCTCAGTAACTACGAGAGCCTTGCCCTCCACACCGACCTTGGTGAGGAAGGTCTTGAAGGTCTTGGTCTTTACCTCGTCCAGCTTCAGACCGTCAACAACGACGATCTCGGCCTCGGCGGCCTTGGCGGACAGGGCGGACTTGAGAGCCAGGCGCTTCACCTTCTTATTGAGGGTGTAGCTGTAATCCCGGGGCTTGGGAGCAAAGGCTACGCCGCCGTGGTACCACACAGGGGAACCTGCGTAGCCGGCGCGGGCGCGGCCGGTGCCCTTCTGACGCCAGGGCTTTCTGGTGGTGTAGGAAACCTCGCCCTTGGTGAGGGCGCTCTGGGTGCCCTGGCGGCAGTTGGCCAGGTGATTCTTGACGGAATCATGCAGGACACTCTTGTTCGGCTCAATGCCGAAGATGGCCTCGGAGAGCTCGATCTCACCGATCTTCTCGCCTGCCATGTTAAATACGTTCGCTTTAGGCATTTATGCTGCTCTCCTTTCCTTACTTGTTGCGGGCGGAAGCCTTCTGCGGGTTGACACGGGCGGAAGCCTTCTGCGGGTTGAGGCTGATGCCGGCGCCTTCGCCCTTGCGTACGGGCTGAGCCTTGGCGGTGGACTTAATGTAAACGATGCTGCCCTTGGGGCCGGGAACGGCGCCGCGGATGGCGATCATATTCAGCTCTGCATCGACCTTAACGACATCCAGGTTCTGAACGGTGACCTGGTCAACGCCCATGTGGCCGGCCTGCTTCTTGCCCGGGAAAATACGGGAAGGATCGGTGCTGGAGCCCATGGAACCGGCGTGACGGTGAACGGGGCCGCCGCCGTGGGTCATGCGGCCGCGGGACTGGCCGAAGCGCTTTACCGTGCCGGCGTATCCCTTACCTTTGCTGACACCGGTGACATCGACCTTCTCGCCCTCGGCGAAAACGTCGGCCTTCACAAGGTCGCCGACTTCCAGCTTGCCGGAGTCCTCAAGGCGGAACTCCTTCAGGTGCTTGACCATGCCTACGCCCGCCTTCTTCAGGTGGCCCTGCTCAGGCTGGCTCAGCTTCTTTTCGGCTACTTCCTCATAGCCGAACTGGACTGCGTCATAGCCTTCCTTCTCCTTGGTCATCTTCTGCACGACCACGCAGGGGCCGGCTTCGATGACGGTGACAGGAATGACCTTACCAGTCTCGTCGAAGATCTGCGTCATGCCGACCTTCTTGCCGATGATGGCTTTCTTCATTTTATTTCCTCCTATTGGTTATTGGTTGCCCCGCTTGATCCGGCTTGTTGGGAAGCCGTTCAGAGGCTGGCAACTTAACCCGTCCGCATTCGCAAGCTGCGGACTATGGGTCATTGAAATGTGTGGGGCCTCTCTCCGGAGAGACAGGGGCTGGGTTTAGAGCTTGATCTCGATCTCCACGCCGGCGGGGACTTCCAGATTCATCAGGGCCTCAACGGTCTTCTGAGTGGGGTTGAGGATGTCGATCAGGCGCTTGTGGGTGCGGCGCTCAAACTGCTCGCGGCTGTCCTTGTACTTGTGAACGGCACGCAGGATGGTGACGATCTCGGTCTTGGTGGGCAGGGGGATGGGGCCGGACACCTTTGCATCGGTGCGCTTTGCTGCCTCAACGATGGTCTCGGCGGCCTTGTCGATCAGCTGATGGTCATAAGCCTTCAGGCGGATCCGGATCATGTTCTTGTTGCTTGCTGCCATGTGTTTTCTCCTTTTCGTACGTTTTGTTCGGCGGCATTGGCTCCGCCTTTCCTTATGCGTACGGATGAAACCCGATTTTCCTATACACACAACCGTGCGTATCAGGCCGCGTCCGAAAAACAAACCGGCTGTTGAGCCGGTCAGATCCCCCCGTCCGCGCGATATACGCGTGTATCGGATAGGTTTCAGCCGCCCGATTGCGTGTTGAAACTTGTTCAACACCGGACATACTCCACGGAAGTTACCTCGAAAGACGAGCAATCTCCCGCTTCATCGCATAATACGCCTGTGCGCCAGCACACGCGCTCAATTAATATACCAAGGATACCGCTCTGTGTCAAGAGAAATTTTGTATTTTTGCAAAAATTTTTTGCCCAATTTTTGTGCAGGCTTACCGAAGTTTGAACCGGCGGGAGGTCTTGGCCCTCCCGCCGGTTTCTACTACTATATATAGTGGTCACGGAATGCGTTCCCCGCTTTTCAGCCGGCGTTCTCCAGGGGGAGCAGCTGGACGCTGGTGCCGGTGAGGGCCTGCTCCAAAGGCTCCGCCATGGGGGCGTCATAATACACCCTGCTAAGGACGGGCAGCTTCGAGAGCAGAGACCAATCCAGCTCTTCCCCGGTGGAGAGGAGCGTCAGCGTGGTCAGGCCGGTAAAGTCGTCCAGATTCACGGTGGAATTCAGCTGGCAGTGATCCAGGCACAGGCTGACAATCCGCCGCTCCCGGTCAAAGCGCTTGAAGAAGCTGCCCCGCAGGTCACAGTCCCGGAGCGTGACCGCCGAGATTTTACTCCCGCGCATCAGAGTGCGCAGGCTTTCCAGTGAGGAACCCGTTATTTCGATCTCCGCGATCTTTGTCAGCGGCTTGAGTGGGGCAAGATCCAGGTTCGTTGTGAGCTTGAGGCTCCGGAGCTGAAGGCAGTTTTCCAGGTCTCCCAGTTCCGTGATCCAGTCCCCCACGCTCAGCTCCCGCAGTTCCGTAAGCCGTCCCACCCCTTCCAGGGAGCAGAGGCCGCAGCCGTCAATGCGCAGGGCCTCGAGCCCGCAGGCCGGAAGCGATTCCAGGGAGGCAAGCGCCCGATCCTGTATGCGCAGCTTTTGCAGCCCGGTGAAGTATTTCAGATCCCCCAGACTGAGCGGCAGCTTCTCCGGGCCGTTCTCCCCGGGTGTCAGCTCCGCGTCCCAGTCAAGGGAGAGCTGCTTCTCCTCCCCGCAGGCGAAAACATCCCCGCTGATATATAAGGTGTTCATCCCCGCAAGGTCAGAGACGTAGATATCCCCCGTTTCCTTGCCGGTATAGGCCCGGGCAATGCGGGCGAAGAGCTCCTCCTCAAACGCCGCCTTTGTGTTTCCCGGCAGCCGCTCCACAGGCTCTGTCCGCAGCTGAATCATCAGCCGCTCTCCAAGCCCCGTGGAGTAGCCCACGATCCCCAGCGCCAGCAGGCCGCCCAGCAGCGCCAGCAGCAGGCAGAGGGCCAGCACCCGGCGCCACAGGGGGCGGGCGGGTTTTGCCCGGGGCGGTTTGGGCGGTTTGGCCGCTTTCTCCCGCCGGGGTCTCTTCTCCTCCGGCTTGACAGCGGGGGCAGAGGGGGCGGCGGTTTCCCCGGGGGCGGCGGCAAAGGCCTCGGAATTCAACAGTGGGGCGGCATAGAGCTTCTGGAAAAAGACCGTGTCGCTCATGCTCTGTTTCATGAGGGCAAAGATGTTGCCGATCTGCATTTCCATGCCCGGGGTCATGCGGGTATCTTCCAGGAAGATGTTGATGATCTTGATTTTTCTGGAAATGGCAAAATGCATCTCCCGGCGGCAATTGTCCGAAGCCATATAGGCATTGGAGATGAAAGCCAGCATCAGGTGGGCCCCGGCCAGGTGGCTGGCAATGCATTCGGGCCACTCGCTGCCCACTTCAATCCCCTCATCATACCAGATCCGGTAGCCCCGGCTGTGCATATGGGTGATGACCTCCATCACCTGGGGAGAATTGGCATGGGCATAGCTTACGAACAGGTAGGGTTGATCCCCCTCATAGGGGCAGAAGTATTCCATGGCGCCGCCTTCTTTTTTCTTATTTCAGTTCCTTTATCTTCTCGCAGAGACTGTCCGCCGCCGTCAGGAGAGCTTTACCCTCACGCAGCAGCAGCTCCCCCGCCGGAGTGAGGCCCTGCAGGCGGTTGGAGCGGGAAATCAACGTGACCCCCATCTCCTTCTCCAGGGCGGAGACCGCCCGGCTGACGGTGGAGTGGCTGGTATACAGGCGGCGGGCTGCCGGGGCAAAGCCGCCGGATTCCGCCGCGGCAATGAACAGGCGCAGCTGGGTCAGCTCGATCATGGCAGGTCTGGTGTCAATAGCCAAAGGTATGGGGCAGCAGCTCCGAGAGCTTATAGCTCACGTAGCGATCCCCGGCCTTGGCGCAGAGTACCTCCATATCCGGAGAAAACTCCGCCAGAAACTGGCGGCAGGCACCGCAGGGAGTGCACCAATTCTCACTGTCGGCATAAATGGCGATGCGGCGAAACTCCCGGTGGCCTTCGCTGACGGCCTTGCAGCAGGCGGTGCGCTCGGCACAGATGGTGCTGCCCAGGGCGGCATTCTCCACATTGCAGCCGGTATAGACGGCGCCGTCGCTGCACTCGATGGCAGCCCCCACGGGGAAGCGGGAATAGGGTACATAGGCATTCAGCGAAGCCATCTTCGCTTTGGACATCAGTTCTCTGTCAGTCATTTTCTCCCTCTCCTTGTTTATTAGTATCATCATCCAGAATGATCTCCCAATTCTGGAAATCGTACAGGGGGTTGCCCAGGTTGGCGTTCAGGCCGCGGATCATGCCCCGGTGGACAATGATCTCCTGCTGCTCAAAGCCGATACTGATGATGGCACCGGTACTGGCCAGGTATTCGCACAGGGACTGGTAAAGGCTGCTGCGCACCGCGTCGGCGGCGGCCAGGTAATTGTTCATATACGGCTCATACATGGTGCTGGTGCTGCGGGTGTAGTTCAGCTTGCTGTCCGGATCCAGAAGCTCCGTCAGGTCAAAGTTGTTGCGCAGCTTCACCTCGCCGTAGTACATGTCGAAATCGCCCTCCTCCAGGGCGGTCTTATAGTTATCCCAGGTCAGCTCCCGCACGTTGATCTTCAGGCCGATGCTGGCCATATCCTCGGCGAAGCGGTGGCACATACCGGTCTTGGCACTGCTGTCGCTGCAGACGACCAGATTCAGCACCGCATCCTCGCCGGCGCTCATATACTCCATCCAGCCGTCGCCGTCATAGTCCTTCAGGCCGCTGTTTTCCAAAATGACCTTGCTGACCTCCAGATTGTATTTCAGAGTATCGGCATAGGCGGAGGGATAGTCCTTACAGGTGGGATACATGGGCAGTGCGGTGCCCACGCCGTTGCCATGGAGCAGCTCCTCCTGGAAATACTCCCGGTCAAAGGCGTAGATCATGGCCATGCGGATGGTATCATAGCGGCCCAGAGGGCTTTCCATATTGAACTGGACATAGTGGAGATTGGTGGTTGGGAAGCTGCGGATCTCACTGGTACGGGCATAGCCAAGGTTTGTATAGCTGGAGGGATCATTGGTCACCACATCCACGATGCCATCGTCAAAGGCGCTGATAATGCTCTCGGCGGTGGAATACTCCTTGAGATAGACGGTATCGATGGGCAGGTTCTCATAGCCGGAATAGCCCTCATAGGCCACCAGGGCGGTATAGTCCTCATTATATGTATAGGGGCCGCTGCCCTCCGGGCGCTTCTCATCCATCTGGCCGGATTTGATGATGGGGATATTCAGCAGCTTCACGAACTGGCTGTCCCCAATGCCCAGGGTGACAGTGAAGGTAGTGTCATCATAGCCGGAGCCCTGGTAGCTGGCGAAGCGGCCCCGGTACCGGTCGGAATTGATGGCCCGCTCCAGAGAATAGCGGATGTCCCTGCCGGTGACGGGGGTGCCGTCATGAAAGAGATGGCCCTCGCCGATGGTGAAGGTCCAGGTCTTGGCATCCTCGGTGCAGCTCCAATCCGTCAGCACGTTGGGGATGGCTTCAAAATTGTTATCCACCTCCACCATGTTCTCATACACCAGACTGCAAACCAATTGGTTGGAGCGGTTGGTGGCGATGAGGGGATTGAAGGAATAGTTCATGTTGCAGTTGAGAGAGAAGATATTATCCGCGCCGGCGCTGCGGGTCACGTCCTTGCCCTGGGTGGATTCGGGGATCCGGTTATAGGGGTCGTTGCTGCTGCTGTCACTACAGGCGGCCAGAGACAGAGCCGTGGCCAAAGCCAGCAGCAGGGCAAGCGGTTTTGCAAATCTTTTCATAGTGCCTCCTCAGTCCAGCACGATGACAGCGCCCTGGCTGCCCCGGCGGCCCCTGGTATATCGGTGGGACCAGTATTTTTCATGGCTGCACATGGTGCATTCGGTGGAAATATCAATATTTTCCGGCTTTACTCCCAACTGGAGAAGCCGCCGGGCATTGGCGGCGCGGAGATCCACCAGGGTCTTCCCGTCCGGACGGCGGGTGAACAGCCCGGCGGTATCCCCGGCAAGATACCGGTCAATGGCCCGGGGCACATCGTCATCGGTCTCAAAGCAGCAGGCGCCGATGGAGGGGCCGATGGCAGCCCGGACGCAGGGCGCCTCGGCGCCCAAAGCCTGCATCTGCTCCAGGGCGTTCTTCAGAATATCCGCCACCGAGCTGCGCCAGCCGCAGTGGATGGCACCGGCTACCCCATTCTCCCCATCCCACAGCAGCACGGGTACGCAGTCGGCCACCATGCAGAGGATGGGCAGGCCCTTCACCCGGGTGACGATGCCGTCCGCCTCATAGGGGACGGGGCCAAGACAGCGGTGCCTGTCCGTCTCGGTGACGACGCGCACAGTGCTGCCATGCACCTGTTTGGTGACGGCCATGCCGTCAATGCCCACACCCATGAGGGCGCAGAGACGGCGGTAATTCTCTTTCACGGCGGCCGGGTCATCCCCCCGGTTGGCGCCCAGGTTCAGGGAGGCAAAGTCTCCCTGGCTGACGCCGCCCAAGCGGGTGGTAAAGGCGTGGCGGGCAGCGATAATATCCGAGCTCATGTAGACAAGCCCGTCTTTGTTGTTTTCAATAAAGCTCATGGTTTCTCCGATTGTTATAATACGGTAAGGCGAGAGGACGAACCTCTCAGTCGCTTCGCGCCAGCTCCCCTTGGGAAGGGGAGCCTATGGGGCTTACTCGTTGCGGCCGCAGCACTCCTTATATTTCAGGCGGCGGCTGCCGTCGGCCTTCATTTTGCCGCAGGGGCAGGGGTCGTTCCGGCCGGGCTTGGGTGCCTTTTTCACCGGCTGCTTTTTTACCGGCGCGCCGCCCACATTGGCGGCGGCGTTTTTGGCCACGGCTTTGCGTTCAATAGGCTGCTCCCGGCGGAGCTGGACGGTAAAGAGGCGGCGCACCGTCTCCTCCCGGATGCCCTGCACCATGGCCTCGAACATATCAAAGCCCTCCTGCTTATAGGCATCGATGGGCTTGACAGAGCCGTAGCCCCGCAGGCCGATGCCCCGCTTCAGCTCGCTCATAGCGTCGATATGATCCATCCAATACTCGTCCACCACCCGGAGCATGATGACCCGCTCCAGCTCCCGCATCAGGGGCAGGCCGTTGGGGCCGGGGCCAAAGGCGGCCTCCCGGGCGGCATAGACCTTCTCCGCCAGCTCCTCCACCTTCTCAATGACCTGGCCGCACTTGGCAAAACCGTTGAAGTCCTCGATCTTAAAGGTGCCGGGGCGCAGGAACAGCTTTTCAAAGGGCTGCAGGGCCACATCCAGCTGCTGCTGGCTCTCAGCGGCGGTGCCGCCCAGGCCATCGGTGACGGTAGTGGAGACGAATTCCCGCACCATGCCCATGATCTGGGCCTGGATATCCTCCCCGTCCAGCACCTTGCGCCGCTCGCCATAGATAATGTTGCGCTGCTGGTTCATCACATCGTCGTATTCCAGGACGCTCTTACGGGTCTGGAAATTGCGGCTCTCCACGGTTTTCTGGGCCTGCTCAATGGCGCCGGAGAGCATCTTGTGATCCAGAGGCATGTCCTCTTCCACCTTCAGGGTGTCCATCATGGACATGATCCGCTCCGAGCCGAAGAGCCGCATCACATCATCCGTCAGAGCCAGGAAGAAGCGGCTTTCCCCCGGGTCGCCCTGACGGCCGGCGCGACCGCGAAGCTGGTTATCGATACGGCGGGACTCATGCCGCTCGGTGCCCAGGATGAAGAGGCCGCCGGCAGCGCGAACCTTCTCCGCCTCGGCATCGGTAAGGGCTTTATGCTCCCCCAGCTTCTGGGCAAAGAGCGCCCGGGCTTTCAGCACGTCCTCATCCTTTGTATCGCCGTAGCCGGTGGCCTCACTGATGACCTCCTCGGAAAAGCCGGCCTTGCGCAAATCGGTCTTGGCCAAAAACTCCGCGTTGCCGCCCAGCATGATATCGGTGCCGCGGCCTGCCATGTTGGTGGCGATGGTGACGGCGCCCAGCTTACCGGCCTGGGCCACGATCTCCGCTTCCTTCTCGTGGTACTTGGCGTTCAGCACCGTGTGGGGGATGCCCCGCTTTTTCAGCAGGCCGGAGAGATATTCGCTCTTTTCAATGGAAACCGTGCCCACCAGCACCGGCTGGCCCTTTTCGTGGCAGGCCGCGATCTGGTCGATGATGGCCCGGTTCTTGCCGGCTTCGTTTTTATAGACCACATCCGGGTCGTCCAGGCGGATGACCGGCTTGTTGGTGGGAATTTCGATAATATCCAGACGGTAAATGGCCTCAAACTCCTCCGCCTCGGTGACGGCGGTGCCGGTCATGCCGGAGAGCTTGGCATAGAGCCGGAAATAGTTCTGGAAGGTGATGGTGGCCAGGGTCTTGTTCTCCTTCTGGACATCCACATGCTCCTTGGCCTCAATGGCCTGATGAAGCCCCTCGGAATAGCGGCGGCCCAGCATCAGGCGGCCGGTGAACTCATCCACAATGATGATCTCCCCGTCCTTGACGATATAGTCAATGTCCCGCTTCATGATGCCGTGGGCTTTCAGGGCCTGATTGATATGGTGGGAGAGGGTGGCATTCTCAATATCGGCCAGGTTTTCCAGGCCGAAGGCCCGCTCGGCCCGGGCTACGCCCCGGGCGGTGAGGGTGGCGGTGCGGGCCTTCTCATCCACGACGTAGTCCGCGTCAATGCTCTCGTCCTCTTCTTCCTTCTCGTCCACGGAGGTGTAGACCTGCTTTTTCAGGCGGCTGACAAAATCGTCCGCCTGGCGGTACAGGTCGGTGCTCTCGTCCCCCTGGCCGGAAATGATCAGGGGCGTCCGGGCCTCATCGATGAGGATGGAGTCCACCTCGTCCACGATGGCGAAGGCGTGCCCCCGCTGTACCATGCTCTCTTTATACAGGGCCATGTTATCCCGCAGGTAGTCAAAGCCCATCTCGTTGTTGGTGCCGTAGGTAATGTCGCAGGCGTAGGCCGCCCGGCGCTCCTCATTGCTCAGGCCGTGGACGATCAGGCCCACACTGAGACCCAGGAAACGGTGCACCTTGCCCATCCACTCGCTGTCGCGGCGGGCCAGGTAGTCGTTGACGGTGACGATATGCACGCCCTCCCCGGTCAATGCGTTCAGGTAGGCGGGCAGGACGGCCACCAGGGTCTTGCCTTCACCGGTTTTCATCTCGGCAATGCGGCCCTGATGCAGGACGATGCCGCCGATCAGCTGCACCCGGAAGGGCTTCATCCCCAGCACGCGCCAGGCCGCCTCCCGGGCGGTGGCAAAGGCCTCAGGCAGGATGTCATCCAGGGTCTCCCCCTGGGAGAGCCGCTCCTTGAACCAGCCGGTTTTGGCCCGCAGCTCGTCATCGCTGAGGGCAGAATATTCCCCGCTCAGCGCCTCTATTTTATCCGCAATGGGAGTGATTCTTTTCAGTTCCCGATCCGAGTAGGAGCCGAAGATCTTCGTAAATATGCCCATGATATTGCGCCTTTCCAATGTTTTTGCGGGCCGTTCCCCGGCCCATAGAGATACAGGATACATTGTAGCATAAATTTATGAATAAAAAAAGCATTATCTTGTTCCCCAGCGAGAGTTCTCTGCGTTCTTTTCTGACCGGTCAACTGACCTTGTTATTTTTATCTTAAACTGGCACTTGCATAAGGTCAGTTCCCGGAGTAGACTACAGACATCAGGAGGAATAAGACCATGAAACATGATAAACTGATCAAACTGATTCTGGCGGCGCTGCTGGCGGCGCTGACCTGTGTGGCCACCTGTGTGATCCATGTGCCCATCCCCGCCACCAACGGCTATATCAACCTGGGTGACGGCATGGTGCTGCTGGGGGCTTTCCTGCTGGGGCCGGTATACGGGGCGGCGGCAGGCGGATTGGGTTCTATGCTGGCCGATCTTCTGCTGGGCTATGCGGCCTATGCCCCGGGCACGCTGGTCATCAAGGGGGCCGTGGGGCTCTGCGCCGGGCTGCTGTTCAGCGCGCTGCGGGTCAGAACCAAAGGGGCGGCCCTGCTGGCCGGGGTGCTGGGCGAGAGCGTCATGGTATTGGGCTACTTTGCCTATGAGAGCACTCTGCTGGGCTATGGTCTGGCAGCAGCGGCCAGCATCGGTGCCAACTGCATCCAGGGGCTGGGCGGGCTGTTGGTCGGCGTGCCGGTATACCATGCGCTCTGCGCGGTGCCCTCCGTGAAGAAGCTAGCTTATTAAAAGAAAGGATGCGTGGATTATGTTTGAAGAAATACAGCGGCAGGCCCGACAGGCCGTACTGGAACTGCTGGAAGCGGCCGGGCTGAAACCCGGGGATCTGCTGGTGATCGGCTGCTCCTCCAGCGAGGTGGTGGGAGAGCGGATCGGCAAGGGCTCCAGCATGGAGGCGGCCCAGGCCGTCTTTGCAGGGGTCTACCCGGTGCTTAAGGAGCGGGGCATTTTTCTGGCGGCCCAATGCTGTGAGCATCTGAACCGGGCGCTGATCCTGGAGCAGGCGGCGGCAGAGAAGTTCGGCTATGAGCCGGTGAATGTGCGGCCCTGGGCCCACGCCGGCGGCTCCTTTGCCACTACAGTATGGGAGAATCTGGAGGCGCCCTGCGCCGTGGAGCACGTCCGGGCCAGGGCCGGGATGGACATCGGCGACACCCTCATCGGCATGCATCTGAAAGAGGTGGCGGTGCCGGTGCGGCTGACGGTGAAGAAGATCGGCCAGGCCAATCTGGTCTGCGCCCGAACCCGGCCCCGCTTTATCGGCGGCGAGCGGGCCAGGTATCAGGAGGAGCTGAAATGAGGCGCTCTATTTTCTCCGAAGCCGTGAATTGTATGTCAGCGGAGTTGATGTACGAAAAAATCATAGTATAATAAAAATATAATTAATAATAATTGATATTGAAAGGCAACTACCCCGCTGCACACCAAAATAAAGAAGGAGTTGGCAAAGGGTGCGTCGAAGACCCCTTACGACTAACAATATGAGAGGTGAGTCCAATGAAAATGAGGAAAAAAAGTTGTCCATTCATAATCTTATTTTTGAGCATAGCGATGTTCTTGTGCGGCTGTAAAAGTCGTGAAAGTGCGCTTGACACAACAGGCTTATGTGAGGTCACACTTGACGAAGGAAAAGTTTATGAGGATGGGGATGGACTAAAAAGATTATGTTATGAACTCTCTGTGTTTAATAAATCTAATATTGCATTAAAGAATGTCAAAATAACAGTATCTCTTAGAGACGAGATGGAGAAATATCTCGCATCAGGCATCACTGAGATGCAGTATACATTTGATTTGTTTGAAACAGAAGAAAGAGCGTCTATTGATAAAATAGGCCGTGGTGCGATAATTAACTGGTCGCCCATGATAATGGACGAATCAGAAATGAATGCGCTTGGCGTAGAATTTGAGGATATCTTCAAATATGGTAAAGAGGTTTTCGTGGAAATTACATGGGACAAAGGAAGAGAGACGCATTCTCTTAAGACCAATATAGAAAACCTTCTATAGGATGGCGCAGAACATCGCATCCCCATAAACAAGTTATCGCTGTCAGAAAGTAAGATATAGAAATTGAGCAATATATTTGAATTCTCTGTCCACTGTGGCTTGAAGTGAAATGCTTTGTTCCCTCGGTTCTCTACAGGAACCGGGGGAACCTTTTTTGACAAAATTCCCGCCGGGGAAGCATCTGGCCGTTGCCTTTGGCGGGGATTTATGGTAGACTAATTTCCCGTGAAAAGAGATACGGAGGTCATGGGCTGTTATGAACAGAATCGGCTTTGACAATGACAAATACCTGAAGCTGCAATCCCAGAACATTCGGGATCGGATCAGCAAATTTGGCGGAAAGCTCTACCTGGAATTCGGCGGGAAGCTGTTTGATGACTTCCACGCCTCCCGGGTGGTGCCCGGCTTCAAGCCGGACAGCAAGGTGACCATGCTGCTGGAAATGAAGGACGAGGCGGAGATCGTCATTGCCATTTCCGCGGACGACATTGAGCGCAGCAAGCGCCGGGGGGATCTGGGCATCACCTATGACGAGGACACGCTGCGGCTGATCGATGCCTTCCGGGGCATCGGCCTTTACATTGGGAGCGTAGTCATCACCCACTACCGTGGGCAGGCCGTGGCCGACCAGTTCAAAAAGCGGCTGGAAATGCTGGGTATCCGGGTCTACCGGCACTACATCATTCCGGATTATCCCTCCAACGTACCGCTGATCGTGTCGGAAGAGGGCTTCGGAAGGAACGACTATATCGAGACGGAGCGAAGCCTGGTGGTGGTGACGGCGCCCGGCCCTGGCAGCGGCAAAATGGCCACATGTCTGAGCCAGCTTTATCATGAACACAAGCGGGGCGTCAACGCCGGCTATGCCAAGTTTGAGACCTTCCCGGTGTGGAACCTGCCGCTGAAGCACCCGGTGAACCTGGCTTATGAGGCGGCCACGGCGGATCTGGACGATGTGAACATGATCGATCCCTTCCATCTGGAGGCCTACGGCCAGACCACCGTCAACTACAACCGGGACGTGGAGATCTTCCCGGTGCTGGAAGCCATCTTCAAGCGCATCTACGGGGACAGCCCCTACAAGAGCCCCACGGACATGGGGGTGAATATGCTGGGCTTCTGCATCAGTGACGACGCGGTATGTGCGGCGGCTTCCCGGCAGGAGATCCTGCGGCGCTACTACGCGGCGGCCTGCAGCGTGCGCCGGGGCGACGGTGACCCTAATGAGGTGCGAAAGATTGAGCTGATTATGAACTCTCTTGGCCTGACGCCGGAGGATCGGCCGGTGGTGGCGGCAGCGCTGAACAAGGCAGAGCAGACCGGGGCGCCGGCGGTGGCCCTGGAGCTGAACGACGGGCGCATCGTCACAGGAAAGACCTCCTCTCTGCTGGGGGCTTCCTCCGCCTGCCTGCTCAACGCGGTGAAGGCCCTGGCGGGGATTGACAGGAAGCTGCCCCTCATCGCCCCGGGGGTGATCGAGCCGATCCAGCACCTGAAGGTGGAGCACATGGGCAACCACAATCCCCGGCTCCACACCGATGAGCTGCTGATTGCCCTGGCCATCTGCTCGGTCATGAACCCCATGGCCGGCTGCGCTATTGAGCAGTTGGATAATCTTAAGGGCTGTGAGGCCCACTCCTCGGTGATCCTGTCCCACGTGGATGAGGATCTGTTCAAGAAGCTGGGGATCAACATCAGCTTTGAGCCCAGGTATCAGGCCAAGAAGCTGTTCCATAAGTAATGAATTCCAAAAGCTGCTGCATCTCAGAAAGATGCAGCAGCTTTTTCTTTACAGGAGAACCGTTTTGGCGCGATGCCGGGGTCGCCCGCTGTTTTATGTTCTGTCTGTTCGTACGGAATACACGGCGTAAAGCAGGGGGACGGCATAGAGAAGCGGGAAAAGGTATCGCCCGTTATCCTTGATGCAGGGAGCCAGCGGGATCCCCAGCAGGAGGATCAGCAGCGGGAACAAAAAGCCCAGCAGGCGGCCGTCCCTCCGGTGGGAAGCGAAGCAGCACAGGGCCAGGAAAAGGAAGATATAGGTGGTCATATTGTTGACCACGTACAGAACCGGCAGCTGATGGGCAGAGGAAAACAGGCGCTGATAATAATAACCCAGGCGGTCGCTGATCAGCTCCGGAGAGCCGATATGGATGGTGCGGTCAGAGCAGACAAAGTCATAGTGGACACAGGAAAAATAGTAAGTGGCGTTGCTGTACTCCGGGTAAAAAAGATAGTAATTCTGGGCCAGAACTGCCTTGATATAGCAGCCAGGCGCCCGGAAAAACTGTCGGAACCAGCCGTTCAGATAGGCAGCCAGGTCCTCTCTGGTGGCGGCCTCATTATACTTCCGTTTGACCGGGTCAGAAATATCGGGGTCATAATCCTCCGCCAGAGAATCGAAGTCCAGAATGCGGCCTATGATCTCCGCCTCCTCGGGGCGGATTTGTTCCGGGTGCTCTGCCGCCAGCCGGGCAGTCTGCTGAAAAGGCAAAGAAAGCGCTTCCCGGGGGCTCAGCGGCTTGGCACCGGCCAGGTGGTTGGCCGCGGATACGGCCAGAGAAGGGAGGCAGCAGATACAGAGCAGAACAGCCAGTTTCCGGCCCAGTCCGCTCCGGCCGCAGCGGTGCAGCTCCAGAGCCAGCAGAACGGCGGCAGAAGCAAAGACGATGGCTTTCCCGTTATTTCTCACGGCGCACAGGCAAACGGCCACCGCCAGCATACGGGCCGGGTACTTCCACCCTCCCCAAACTGCCCGCTTTGGAAGCAGGCCCGGGCAAAGAGCGGCATCCACAGCAGCAGAAAGACCATAAAGGGAACATCCTTTATGCACACGCCCACATAGCCTGTCACAAAGGGACTGAAACCGAAGAACAGAAGCGTCGCCAGTTTGCTCCAATCAGAAGCGGCGATCTCCGCCTCATACCGGTACACCAGGGCCACGGCAAAAGCCAAACCCAGCATATTGACAAAAGAGCTGAGAAAAATACCCAAATTGGCCGAATCCGCCAGGGCCAGGCCCAGTTTGACAAAGGCGGCCAGACCGAAGGTATAGATCACGGGCTGGTTGGCGCTGACCTCCATAATTTTAAAAGCGGAGGAGAGGGAATCCAAAGAATCCATGTTCATGCCGCTGGGGTATTTCAGGAGCAGTCCGGGCAGCCAGAGGAAGAACATCAGCCAAAAGACGCCAGACACCGGATGGCGGTCAAAAAAGGCCAGGGCAGAGCGGCGCCGGAAGGAAAGCGGGACAGAAGCCAGTATATGAAAGAGCAGCTTGATGGCCAGGTAATACACGGCGGAAAAGCCCAGGGTGGAGAGCAGTAGCGTCCGCAAAAACAGACGGCCAGACAGCGGCGTGCCGGCAAAAAGGCACTTGCCCAGGGCATACATGCCGCCGAGAAACAGCGCCAGCAGGGAACACCATCTGAGCCTTCTCTGAAACCACCGGGTACGGAAAGAGAAGAAAAACAGGCAGAAAAAGCCGCAAAAGATCAGGGTGCTTTGAAGGGGCGTGGACAGGGTATCCCGGAAGAAAAAGCCCACATAGCAGCACAGGGCAAGAACTGCCGACGCAGCGCCACGGAGCCAGGGGTTTTGTTCTTTTAAATTCATTGTTTTCTCCCACATTAAAAGGCACCGCAACGCGGCGCCTTTTTTCTTCATTATATAGGCCGCCGGCCTCCACTGTCAAGAGCGGGGGCAGGCCTTTGGGGTGCTCACTTTTTCAGGCTGCCGGGGCTGATGCCGAAGCTCTCCCGGAAGGCCCGGTGAAAGGCGGAATAATCCCCAAAGCCGCTGTCGGCGGCGGCCTTGCCCACAGAGGCCCCCTCCCGGATGAGGCGGGCGGCGTGGAGCAGCCGCTTCTGCCGCACATAGGCGTGGACAGTGCTGCCGGTCTGGGCCTTGAAAAGGCGCATGAAATGATACTTGCTGAGATAGGCCTGCTCTGCCAGGCGCTCCACACTCAGTTCCTCGCCGAGATGCTCATTGATATAAGAGAGCACCTGACGGATCTTGGGATCATACTGGTTCTCCCGGGGCTGGACGGTGGAGGCGGTCATGCGGCTGATATGGATGAGCAGCTGAATAATAAAGGTCTCCCGCAGGGCGGAGGCCCCCACCCCCTCATCTGCGGCGCTGCTTTCATAGGCGTTGAGCACCCGCTGGATCTCCTGCCGCTGGAGAACCGACGGCGTCAGCACATGCTGCCCGGAGCGATCCGCCTGGTCGAAGCTGTCCATCAGGTGGGCCTCCGGCATACTGCGGCCAAAATACTTGCCATCCAGATAGATGATGATCCGCTCATAGGGGACGGACTGGTCGATCACCGCCTTGTGAATGGTATGGTGTCTGACCAGCAACACGTCCCAGGGCTTTAAGGCATAGCTGCGGCCTTCCACAATATAGTCCACCCGACCCGCCAGCAGCAAAACCACCTTATCAAACTCATGAAAATGGAAGTCCAACTCCTGGCCCGCTGTGTCCCGAAGATGGAAATAATGATAGTTTTCCCGGAGATAACCTGCACGGCTGATGCTGCGTTCTTCGTTCATGGGCTACCCCTCCACCCTTCTCATTTTTACAGCATTTTTTGCAATGTTTCAAGCACTACTTGCAATTTACATTGTAATTGCTTGCAAATATAATAACAGGGAAATCGTTAGCATCGTTTGGCAAGGGTATACACGCCTGACAGCGCGTCTTTTAGGCCCTTTTGTCCTTTTCGCTTTGATGGGCGACAGCCCATCTGCATCTCAAAAGCCAAAAATCACTCAAAAATACATCGCTGTCAGGTGCGAGCAGTTTTGACGGAGCAGAAATGCGTCCAGTCAATGAAAAGACCGCAGAGAATACTTACTGCATTATCAAGGGCTTTGAAGCAGAATGGGCGTGTTTCTGCCCGTCAAAACCGTGTAGCCCCTCGTCAAGCGATGCTAATATCCTTGTAAGGAGGAACGTGTTTATGAAATCCAAATCCTTTCTGAAAAACAACTGGTTCATTCTCTCTATGCTGGTGGGCATTGTGGCCGGCTGCATCGTCGGCTGGCTGTGGCCCGTGGTCACAGTGGACGGCGAGGTGGTCAGCGCAGGCGCCACCGTGTTGGAGCCGCTGGGAACCGTATTTGTAAACCTGATGTTCTGCGTTGTGGTGCCGATGGTATTCTGCTCCATCGCCTCCGCCATCGCCAACATGGGTGATATGCGCAGGGCCGGTAAGGTGCTGGGCACCACCGTTGCCACCTTCTTTATTACAGCCGCTATTGCCTCCGTCATCATGTATGTGGTGGTTCGGGTGTTCCCGCTGGTCACCGGCAGCTATGAGGTCGTTGAGGGCGAGGTGGACGCCGGGCTGGGTCTGGCGGATATGATCATCAACTTCTTCACCAAGCCTGACTTTATTGAGCTGTGGAGCCGCCGGGCCATTCTGCCCCTGATCGTGGCGGCGGTGATCTTCGGCTTCGGCGTGCAGCTGGCCGGTGGGCCGGAGACGGCTACCGCCAAACTGCTGGCCGATCTGTCCAACTGCATCATGAAGACCGTGAAGATCATCACCTACTACGCGCCCATCGGTTTCTTCGGCTTCTTCGCCTATCTGATTGCTACATACGGGCCTCAGCTCATCGGCGACTACAGCCGCACACTGCTGATCTACTACGTGATGAGCTTCCTGTATCTGGCGGTATTCTCCCCCGTCTACGCCCGCTTCGGCGGCGGCAAGGGCGCGGCCAGGGTAATGTTCCGGCACCTGTTCAAGCCGGCGGCCGTCTCCTTCGGCACCTGCTCCTCCGTGGCCACCATCCCCACCAATATGGAAGTGGCTGAGGACACCGGCATCTCCAAGGACGTCACCGACATCGTGCTGCCCCTGGGCGCCACCATGCACATGGATGGCTCCGCCATGCTGGCCATCGTGAAGGTCGCTTTCCTGTTCGGCATCTTCGGGCTGGACTTCACTTCCGGTCAGGCGATCCTGGCCATCGTCGTTGCGGTGTTTGCTTCCGTTGCCATGTCCGGCATTCCCGGCGGCGGCGGTACCGGCGACCTGGTGCTCTGCACCGTGTTCTTCCCGGATCAGCTGGCCATCGCCTACCCCATCTCCATTGCCCTGGCAAACCTGATGGATCCCCCGGCCACCATGGTCAATGCTGCCGGTGACTACGTGGTGTCCTTCATCGTGTCCCGCTATGTGGACGGCAAGGATTGGCTCCAGAAAAAGCTGCACAAGGCAGAGTAAATTGAAATCCGCTCACTCCAAAAAGGCCACCTTCGCAGGTGGTCTTTTTTTGTCGCTGACAAAGTCCTTTCCTTTGCCAGCGATTTTTATTCCTCCTCCGGCGGAAGCTCCGGGGCAGCGGGGTCATACTCCCTGCTCCTGAAAAACAGGGTCCCCAGCACGCCGAAGAAAGCGGCGGGCAAGATCCAGCCAAAGCCCAGAGCGGACAGGGGCAGCCGGTGCAGGAAGGCCACGGGCAGGCCGAAGCCCTCCGCCGCCTCCATCAGGCTCACCAGCAAAGCACCCAGAGCCGCCATGCGGTGGATGCCTTTTTCCGGCAGCCACTTGTGGAAGAAAGCCAGAAGGATCAGCACCAGGGTGGGCGGGTAGACAACGCCCAGCACCGGGGCAGCAATGGCGATGATCTCATCCAGGCCGAAGTTTGCGAACAGGGCGCTGCAAGCACAGATGAGGATGACCAAAGTCTTATAGCTGAGGCGGCCGCGGAAAAGCCCCTCAAAATAGGCGGCAGCGGCACTGGTAAGGCCCACGGCGGTAGTGATGCAGGCCAGGCCCACCACAAGGGCAAAGATGGCCAGGCCCGCTCGGCCCAGCAGCTGCTCCACAATATTCAAAACCAGGGTAGAGCGGTTGATCTGGGGGCCGTAAAGCGTAGAGACCGTGGCGCCCAGATAGCTTAGGCCAAGATACACCACCAGCAGGCCCAGGGCGGCAACGAAGCCTGCGCTGGCCACGATCTTTTTCCGATCCTTTTCCCCGGTATAGCCCTTATCTTCCGCGCTTTTGAGAATAATATAGCCAAAGACCAGCGTGGCAAGCACATCCATGGTCTGATAGCCGGAGATGATGCCCTCCCCGGGGATATTCTCCACGGCGGGCTGTGGGGCGACAGGACCCAGGGGCTTCACCACGCCCACCATGATCAGCGCCAGCAGGCCCACGAACAGCGCCGGGGTAAGAAACTTGCCCACAATATCCACCACTGCCGACTCCTGAATGCACAGGGCCAGCACCAGGCCGAAGTAAATCAGGGAGAAAAGCACCGGGTTCACCCCGGGCAGCAGGGGCTGGATAGACAGCTCAAAGGTGGTGGCCCCCGTTCTGGGGATAGCCAGCATGGGGCCAATGCAAAGAACAACGGCCGTCATCAGCAGCTTTGCCGGGACGCGGCCCAGGTCGCTCATCAGTTGGTCGGCGCCGCCATGATCCAGCAGAGCAAACAGTGCCGCCAGGGCCAAGCCGATATCCGCGATATAGTAACACACGAAGCCCAGAACCCACTCCGGCCCGGCCACCAGTCCCAGATAGGGCGGAAAGATAACATTGCCGGCGCCGAAGAACATGGAAAACAGGGCGAAGCCGATTACAAAAATGTCTTGCTTTTTAACCTTTATTGTTGATTCCTCCTGTCGCGGTACTCCCTATTATATCGAAAACTTTTTCAATATAATTATAGATGGAATTATTTGGCAAGTCAATACCGGGCAAATTGCACAAAATGTGGATTTTTAGCCGCTAAAAGTTTTCATTTCTGCTGAATTTATTATGAATAAATTCAGCGCTGCCGCTTTCGGTTTCGGAAATCGATCGCAGGAAAAATGCCGGAATTGCAAGACCGGAACCGTTTACAGCAGAAACATTCCTCATTTATCGTTTTTCCCACAAAAAATGAATATTTTATCCGCAATAAAAGGGAAAATTTTTCCATTGCCGCAATGCAATTTTTTCTTGGAGGCAGGGCCGGGCGAAAACAGCAAAATATGGGACACAGGCTGCGGGTTTCCCCTGCTTTCGCACAAGATAGAGTGTATTCTATCCATAGAAAGCCACAAGATAAGGAGGCATTGTTATGCAAGCAACTCGCACCCGGCCCGCGCTGCGGCGGGGCGGTATTGTTTATCTCAGCACGGAGGACATTGTTCCAAACCCGGTGCAGCCCAGAAAGCGCTTTGACGGCGACGGTCTGGAGGAGCTGAGCCAAAGCATCCGGGATTATGGAATTCTCAATCCCCTGTCTGTCCGGTTGCGGGGCAGCCGCTATGAACTGGTGGCCGGGGAACGGCGGCTCCGGGCGGCCCGGCTGGCAGGGCTGAAAGAGGTGCCCTGCATCCTGCTGGACGTGAACATGGAGGACGCCAGTCTCATCGCGCTGGTGGAGAATTTGCAGCGGCGGGATCTGGACTTCATTGAGGAGGCCAACGGCATCAACCAGCTGATCCGCATGTTCGGCATGAGCCAGGAGGAGGCCGCCCGGCGGCTGGGGAAGTCCCAGTCGGCGGTGGCGAACAAGCTGCGGCTGCTGCGGCTGCCGCCGGACGTTCTGGAAAGCCTGCGGCAAAACGGCCTTACGGAGCGGCATGGCCGGGCGCTGCTGCGGCTGCCGGACGAGGAGAGCCAGCGGGCGGCGCTACTGTACATCCTGGATAACGGCCTCACCGTGGCCGCCACCGATGCCTACATAGACGCCCTGCTGGAGCCGGAGCAGGAGCCGGAACCGGAAGTCCCCAAAGCCGAGGGCCGCCGCACCTTCGTGCTGAAAGATGTGCGGGTGTTTCTCAACACCCTGTCCCGGAGCATCGACCTGATGAAGCAGGGCGGCATTGACGCGGGGGTTCACCGGGAAGAGACGGAGGATCAGCTGATTTTGACCATCTCCATCCCCAAAGGTAAAGTTGACGAAAGTTGAACCTGTGCTGCAAAGGCCGCAGAATAGGACAAGGTGCCTCCCCTATATACTAATATGGGGGAGGCGTTATTATGCTTAACTATTTTTCTGACCTGCGCTACAAGGAGGTCATTGATATCCATACGGGGCTGCGGCTGGGCTATGTGTGCGATCTGGAATTCGATGACAGCGAGGGCAGGCTGGTAAGCCTGGTGACGCCGGGGCGGGCCAAGTTTTTCGGGCTGCTGGGCCGGGAGGATGATTATGTGCTGCCCTGGGGCTGCATCGTACGCATCGGCGGTGATATCATCCTGGTGGAGGCCAAGGGGGAGTTCATGCGGCGCAAACGGCAGCGGCGGCCTGTTTTTTAATATTGCCGGGCGTGTGATTATGGGGTATAATAGAGGATAACGCAAGGATAAAATAGTCTTTTCGAGGTGACTATGAAAAAGATCATTCTGCCGCTGTTGCTGTGCCTTCTTCTCTGCGCCTGTTCCCGGGAGCTGGAGCCCTGGGAAATGCCCCAGGTGGACGCGGCACCCACGGCAGCGCCGACGATGGCGCCCAGCTTTTCCTCAGGTTCCGGCCCGGAGAACTATGTGTGGAACGAGGCCCTCAGCTTCAATATGGCCAGCCCCGGTGTGACCGGGGAGCGGGTGCAGCAGGAGCTGAGCCACAGCAAAAGCCTGCTGCTGTTCGGGCAGAGCCTGCTGCCGGATTCCCTCTTTACGGAAAGCCGCAGCCCATATACGCCCCGCAGCCTGCAAAGAAGCCAGCACGCGGTGCTGGTGGACAGCGAGGGGGCGCTGATGGAGAACGCCTATGTGGAGTATGTGTATCTGCCAAAAAACGGCAACGAGAAGCGGAGCATCACGGTGATGGCCGAGCTTTGCAGCCATGAAACATTATTGCAGATCCAGCAGCGGCGTCTGACGCCCCACACCACATTCAGGGAGGGGAACGCCCCCACGGTAAGCTCTTATTATCTGGATAACTTTCTGCTGTTCAAGGTGGGTGAGCTCCGCTATGCCCAGGCGGCGGTTCTGCCCGACTCTTATTTTTCCCGGGTAGCTGCCATAGAAAGCGCCCTGGGAGAGGACGAGGAGCTGAGCCTGCCCAGGCAGGCCCTGCTCAGCTTCACCTGCGGGGAGAACGTCAGCGACGAGGAGTTTATCAGCGCCGTGTGCAAAATCTGGAAATACGGCAGCGGCATCGCCCCGGAGACGCCGGTAGAGACGCCGCAGCTGCCCCAGCCCGGGGAAAAGGGCGCCGCATAACGAAACCGCAGGAGGAGCCAAAGGTTATTGATGGAAAATACAGAGATAAAAAGAGAGCGGGCCGTTCTGGCGGGGCTTGCCGCCGCCAGTATGGAAGAAGGGGAACGCTCCAGCGAGGTATCCATGGAGGAGCTGGCCGCCCTGGTGGAAACCGCCGGGGGCGAGACGGTGGCCATGCTGATGCAGAGCCGGCCCACGCCCGACCCACGCAGCTTTCTGGGGGACGGCAAGGTGCAGGAGCTGAAGGAGCTGATCCAGGCCAACGAATGTGACCTGGCGGTGTTCGACAATGAGCTCTCCCCCTCCCAGATGCGGGTACTGGGGGAAGATCTGGGGGTCAAGGTGCTGGACCGCAGCGGGCTGATCCTGGATATTTTTGCTCAGCGGGCCCAGACCCGGGAAGGTCAGTTACAGGTGGAGCTGGCCCAATACAAGTATCTGCTGCCCCGGCTGACGGGCATGTGGACCCATCTGGTGCGGCAGACCGCCAGCGGCGGTTCCTCCCCCATCGGCACCCGCGGCCCCGGTGAGACGCAGTTGGAAACCGACCGGCGGCACATCCGCCGGAAGATCCAGAAGCTGGAGGAGGAGCTGGCCGCAGTGCGGAAGGTGCGCAGCACCCAGCGCCGCCGCCGGGAGAAGAATGACATGCCTGTGGTGGCTCTGGTGGGCTACACCAACGCGGGAAAATCCACCCTTTTAAACTGCCTGACCGGGTCGGATATCCCGGCCAATAACCGGCTTTTTGATACCCTGGACACCACCACAAGGCGGCTGCGCCTTGACGAGACCCAGGAGGTGCTGCTGTCGGACACGGTGGGCTTTATCCGCAAGCTGCCCACCCATTTGATCGAAGCGTTCAAGGCCACGCTGGAGGAGCTGCGCTATGCCGATGTGCTGCTGCATGTGATCGACATTTCCAATCCGGAATGGGAGGCCCAGGCCCGGGTGGTGGAGGATCTGATCCGCCAGCTGGGGGCCGAGGCCACCCCCTGCATCCGGGTGTTCAACAAGTGCGACGCCTATATCGGTATCCTGCCCCACGGAGAGGATGTGGTGTGCATCTCCGCCAAAAGCGGCGAGGGGGCGGCGGAACTGACGGACATGCTCTCCCGGATGCTGGACAGAGGGAAGAAACGGGTGAAGCTGAAAATCCCCTATGCCGCTTCCGCATTGATGGACAGCCTGAACCGGGAGGCGGTGATCCATTCTCTGGAATACACTGACGAGGGGATCGAGGCGGAGGTCACGGTGGCCCCGGCCCTGTTTGGCCGGATCAAGAGCTATATCCCCGGCTACACCGAGCCGAAGGAGGACTGGGAATGAGCGAATATTTCATCCCCGCCGGGCCGGGAGAGGCGGAGTTTACGGAGAAGCGTTCCCGCTTTCTGGGGCACATCCGCCCTGTGGAAAGCGAGGAGGAGGCCAGAGCCTTTATCAGCCAGGTGAAAAAAGAGCACTATGACGCCCGGCACAACTGCTGGTGCTATCTGCTAAGGGGCGGCGTGGAGCGCTATTCCGACGATGGGGAACCCCAGGGCACGGCGGGGCTCCCCATGCTGGAGGTCTTTCGCCGGGAGGGCGTGACGGATATGGTGTGCGTGGTGACCCGGTACTTCGGCGGGGTGCTGCTGGGGGCCGGCGGGCTGCTGCGGGCCTACACCAGAAGCGCCAAGGACGCCCTGGACGCCGCCGGGATCGCGGTGGTGCGCCCCTGGGTGGAGGCGGAGCTGCCCTGCTCCTACGCCATGGCGGAGCGGCTGAAAACGGAAGTGGCCGCCCTGGGCGGCCAGGTGGTTGGGATGGACTACGCCGCCGGTGTGACCATCCGGGCGCTGGTGCCCCGGGAAGGCTTCCCGGCCTTCAGGGAGCGGATTTTCGATGTCAGCAGCGGCAGCGTCACGCCCTTAGCCCTGGGGGAAACCCTCCGGGCGGTTCGGATCAAATAAGCCACAAATTCAAACGAAACATAACATACACCGCCCTCCCGTCAAGAAACGGGAGGGCGGTGTTTTGCGCTGGGGCGGCGGGCCTTTCATTCCCGCAAGTAGGCAAAGAAACGGGCAAGGGCCTGGCGGCGGTAGGTGCGGCTTATGGGGATGCTTCTGCCGTCATCCAGGTGAAACTCATTATGGGACTGGGCGCTGATCCGGGCCAGGTTCACCCAATAGCCCTGATGGCAACGGACGAAGGCACGCTCCAGATTCAGGAGCAGTTCCTCCGGGCGCTGGCTGGCCACACATTCCCCGCTGCCGGTGACAATGCGGCTTTTACGGCCCCAGCGCTCTACATACAGAACATTTTCCAGAGAAATAACGGTGGTCTCCCCGCCGGCTTTGGCAACAATCCTGTCACGGCGGGGACGGCTCTCCAACATTTTCACAGCCTGCTTCAGCGCGCTTCTGGCCTGCTGATCCCGGTGATTCCTGAGGGACAAAATACGCTGTTCCGTCTCGCCGGTTTCCTGGGCAGTTCCCAGGTATCCGGCAAGAAAAAAGATGCAGCAACAGGGCAGGAGCCGATTCAGTTCCCGGGCAAGCCGCAGGTCCCTGGCAGAGGGCTTGACCGAAGTCACAGAGAAACCCAGAACAGCAACATCCGGCGCGTAGGCACCGGACGACACCGCCTGCAGCAGTACCTGGGGCGAAAGGAAGCCTTCAATCTCCGCCCGCTGGACGGAGATCTCCCGGCCCACCAGCTCCGCGGCATAGCGCAGATGACATATTTGTTCATCACATATGGCAATTTTAAGCATAAGCGTTTGCCTCCCTTTGAAGATGAGCAGACGGCAACCGAACCCATGCCGCCCTTGCGGATTTTGCGTAAAAATGTGCGGATTCTGTCACGCCGGGTTTTCACCGGTGGTTTTTTATGTATATTGGGTTTCATAGAGCCAAAGGCCTCTCCCTTTGAACTCTTTTGTGAAAGGATGTGGAAAACATGGCTTCTGAAAATGTTCATGTGAGCCTGCTGGTGCCGAATGAGCTGGACACTGCACTGCGGGCACTTCACGCAGGCCCTTACGCCGGAAAAAGTCTGGCAGATATCTACCGGCTCATCCTCTGGCGGGGCCTGGGCCGGACGGAAGAGCTGCTCAGGGCGAAGGCGGAAACAGGAGGTCAGGTAAGATGAAAAGCAGCTGCATAAGCCCCGTAAGCGCGAAAGCGCTGGGCAACGGGATCACCCTATATCGGGAACAGCAAGCCCCCGGCCTGTGGAAAGTCTGGGCCCGGCTGAGTCTGGATGTGCCGCTGGCAGAGTACCCCAACGTCAATCTGCCGGAAGTGGAATTTCTTGAAAAAAAGCTGGAGGAAAAATATGCCCACATCAGCATGGAACAGCTGCTGACACTGTTTGAAGACTGATTTAGCCAGAGACCGGCAGACTGCCGCAAAAGGGCATTCCATATCCCCCCGGCTGTGTTTGTCCGTTTGCCCAACTTATCCCCACTATGCCCGTATACGGGCATAGTGGGGTTTTTTTATTGCTATCATTGAGAAAATACCAATAGACTTAAAAGTACTCTCTTTTGATAGCAAGGCGAACAATATGAACAAAAAATACGCACAAATCATTGTAGACCGGGTGCTTCTTCTGTGCAGGCAGAGAGGGATCTCGATCTATCAGCTGAGCCAGATGAGCGGCGTCAGTCATTCCACGCTGGACAACTTTGTGAACCGGAAGACCTTCAATCCGCGAATCCGAACCCTGCACAAGATCGCCATTGCCTTCGGCATGACGCTGGCAGAATTCCTGGATTTCCCGGATCTGAACAACTACGTCTTTGACGAGGAGAAAGAGGACGAGGATTGAAGCGGGGGGCTTACTCCCCCGCCTGCGCAGCAATCCGCTGCTTCCAGCACTTGTGGCACATGGCCACATAGCTGTCGTCCCCACCCAGAAAGACCTGATCCCCCTGGGTGATGATGCGGCCGTTGGCGTCAATGCGGGCATTGACGGTGGCCTTGCGGCCGCAGGCGCAGACGGTCTTGATCTCTGTGAGGGAATCGGCCAGCTCCATCAGGCGCTGGGCACCGGGGAAAAAGTGGGTGAGAAAGTCGGTGCGCAGACCGAAGCAAAGCACGGGGATATCCTCCTCGTCCACCAGCTGGCGCAGTTGGTCGATCTGGGCCGGGGTGAAGAACTGGGCCTCATCGGCGATGATCACATCATGGGCCGGCTGCTTGCGGTACTCGGCAAGAATATCCTGCTCCGGCGTGATGATACGGGCCCGGGCCTCCAGACCGATGCGGCTTTTGATCACATCGGCCCCGTCCCGGGTGTCCACGCTGGGTTTGATGAGCCAGACAGACATCCCCAGCTCCATATAATTAAAGCGGGTGATCAGGGCCTGGGCGGTCTTGGAGGAGCCCATGGCCCCATATTTGAAATAGAGTTTAGCCATTGTTATTCCCTCTCTCGATATGGGCCCGCACCCGCTCCATCACCATTTCCATGGCCACCTGGTTATGGCCGCCCTCGGGAATGATGATGTCCGCGTTGCGCTTGGAAGGCTCCACAAACTGCTCATGCATGGGCTTGACGGTGCTGAGGTACTGGTTCACCACGCTGTCCAGGCTGCGGCCCCGGTCACGCACATCCCGGACGATGCGGCGGAGAATGCGCACGTCGGCATCGGTATCCACATAAATCTTGATATCCATCTGCCGGCACAGCTCCCGGCTCTGGAAAATCAGGATGCCTTCCACGATGATCACCTTGGCGGGCTTGACCACAATGACCTGATCGGAGCGGTCATGGATGGTATAGTCATACACGGGGCAGGTGACGCTGCGGCCGGCCTTCAAGTCCTTGACGGCCTGGATCAGCAGGTCGGTATCGAAGGAATCGGGATGGTCGTAATTGAGCTTCGCCCGCTCCTCATAGCTCATGTTATGGTGGGCCTTATAATAATTGTCGTGGTAAATGACAGACACGTCCCCGCCGAAGCGCTGCATCAGCTTTTTGGTGATGGTAGTCTTTCCGCTGCCGGTGCCGCCGGCAATGCCCACAACCATAGTATTCTCCATGGGTAATCCCCCTATTTGTTTTTCGACTTTATTCTAGCATACTCTTTCTCCTGTTTCAATTTCAAATCGGCAGTTCATTTGACTTTTGTTTTTCTCTCCCTTATAATCAAGGCAAAAGATTCAAAACAACATTTCATGGAGGTATCACTCATGTCCATTCCCACCCCCCATATCGCAGCCGCCAAAGAACAGATCGCCAAAACGGTGCTGATGCCCGGCGATCCGCTGCGGGCCAAATTCATTGCGGAAAACTTTCTTACCGACCCGGTGCTGGTCAATAACGTCCGGGGCGTCCAGGGGCACACCGGCACCTGGAAGGGCGTGCCGGTGACGGTGATGGCCTCGGGCATGGGGATCCCGGCCATCGGCATTTACAGCTGGGAGCTGTTCAATTTCTATGATGTGGACAACATTATCCGTGTCGGCTCCGCCGGGGCCTTCCGGGATGATCTGAAGCTGATGGATATCGTGGCCGGTCAGGGCGCCTGCACCAACTCCAACTATGTCAACACCTTCGGCGTGAAGGGCAGCTTCGCCCCCATTGCCGACTTCACCCTGCTGAGCAAGGCGGTGGAAGCCGCCCGGGAGCACGGGGTGGAGCTGAAAGTGGGCAACCTTCTCTCCGCAGATAACTTCTATTCCGCCGAAGGACAAAACGGTAATGACGAATGGAAGCGCATGGGCGTGATGGCCGTGGAGATGGAGGCCGCCGGGCTTTACTGCAACGCCGCCTACGCCGGGAAGCGGGCCCTCTGCCTGTGCACCATATCCGACCATCTGTACCGGCAGGAGTATCTCAGCTCTGAACAGCGGCAGACCTCCTTTACCCAGATGATGGAGATCGCCCTGGACACGGCGGTAAAAATGGCGGCGCTCTGAGAAGTTTATAATTTCATCACATTACGGCCATATTTTGGGCAAGTTTCTTCTTGATTTGGACATAGTCACCGTGATATAATTCATACTGTGTGGACAAAACACATTCTTCACTTTGTAGGAAAAGTAAGAAAAAATTTTTATGGAGGAAAAAACATGAAAAAGATTCTCGCACTTGTTCTGACCCTGTGCATGGTCTTTGCCCTGTGCGCATGCGGCCAGTCCGCTGCCCCTGCGGCCACCCAGGCCCCCGCTGAGGCTCCTGCCGAAGCCCCTGCTGAAGCTCCCGCCGAGGCGCCCGCTGAGGCCCCTGCCGCCCTCACCGCCGATGACATCGACGACAACATGACTTCCGCTGACGGCAAGTATGAAGTTGCCTTCGTTACCGACGTGGGCCAGCTGAAGGACAAGTCCTTCAACCAGGGCACCTATGACGGTGTTAAGCTCTATGCCGCCGAGAACGGCCTGAGCTACAAGTACTATCAGCCCGCCAACGGCGATCAGGCTACCGACGATGACCGTTACGACGCCATGAAGGCCGCTGTTGACGGCGGCGCCAAGGTGGTTGTCTGCGCCGGCTTCATGCAGGAAGGCGCGCTGAAGAAGGCCGCTGAGGAGTTCGCTGACACCAGCTTCATCTTCATTGACGGTTACCCCGTAGCCGGTACCGACGGCAACCTGCTGGCAAACGTTGCCGGTATCTCCTTCCAGGAAGAGCAGAGCGGCTACTTTGCCGGTTATGCCGTTGTTAAGGAAGGCTTCACCAAGCTGGGCTTCTCCGGCGGCGGCGGTGGCACCAACCCCGCATGCTGCCGTTTCGGCTACGGCTTTGTCCAGGGCGCCAATGCCGCCGCTGCTGAGCTGGGCGTCACCGTTGATATGAACTACTCTTGGGAGTACGGCGCTTCCTTCTCCGCTTCTCAGGAACTGCAGGCCATGGCTTCCGGCTGGTATGAGACCGGCACGGAGTGCATCTTCGCCTGCGGCGGCTCCATGTTCCAGTCCATCGCTGCCGCTGCCTCCGCCAACGATGCTTACGTTGTGGGTGTTGACGTTGACCAGTCCTTCGAGTCTGAGTACGTTGTCACTTCCGCAACCAAGGGTCTTGCCGATGCCACCAAGTGGGCCATCGCCAAGGTTTACGACGGCAGCTTCGACCAGATCGGCGGCACCGGCACTGCCCTGGGCGCTGCTGACAACTCCGTGGGTCTGCCCACCGCGACCTGGAGCCTGGAGAACTACAGCGTTGCTGAGTACGAAGAGCTGTTTGCAAAGGTTGTTGCCGGTGAAGTCACCATCGATGCCGACTACGAAACCGGTCTGGAACAGGATTGGTCCAACCTGAATCTGAACGTCATCTGATCCGTCAGAAAAATTGAACATCTCCGGGAGGAGGGCAAAGGCCCTCCTCCTTTTTTCTTTGTTTTTCAGGCAGATCCCTGTCTATTTTCTTGCATTTTCCCGGCAATGCCTTTATAATATTGCTGTTAGATACTGGTCATTTTTAATTTGAGGAAAGTAGGTGGGCGGCATGGACAAGGCTCCGGAATATGTAGTAGAAATGTTGCATATCACCAAGGAGTTCCCCGGTATCATCGCCAATGACGACATCACCTTGCAGCTGAGAAAAGGAGAGATCCACGCGCTGCTGGGCGAAAACGGTGCGGGCAAGTCCACACTGATGAGTGTGCTGTTCGGTCTGTACCAGCCGGAGGCGGGGGAGATCCGCAAAGACGGCGTAAAGGTAGAGATCAACAACCCCAACGATGCCACCGCGCTGAAGATCGGCATGGTGCATCAGCACTTCAAGCTGGTGGATGTTTTCACTGTGCTTGACAATATCATTCTCGGAGCAGAGACCACCAAAATGGGCTTCCTGCAAAAGAAGGCGGCCCGGAAAAAGGTGGAGGCTCTCAGCGAAAAGTACGGCCTGAAGGTGGATCTGGACGCGAAGGTGGAGGATATCACCGTGGGGATGCAGCAGCGGGTGGAAATTTTGAAGATGCTCTACCGGGATAACGAGATCCTGATCTTCGATGAGCCCACCGCCGTGCTGACCCCCCAGGAGATCGAAGAGCTGATGGCCACCATGAAGGAGTTTGCCAAAGAGGGCAAGAGCATCCTTTTCATCTCCCACAAGCTCAATGAGATCATGGAGGTCTCCGACCGGGTCACGGTTCTGCGCAAGGGCAAATATGTGGGCACCGTCAACACCCGGGACACCGATAAGCAGGCCCTCTCCAACATGATGGTGGGCCGCCCGGTGCAGCTGGAAGTGGTGAAAACGCCCGCCGAGCCGGGGGAGGAAGTGCTTAAGGTGGAGGATCTCTGCGTCCCCTCCCATCTGCACAAGCGCAACGCCGTGAACCACGTCAGCTTTTCGGTGCGCGCCGGTGAGATCGTCTGCATTGCCGGTATCGACGGCAACGGCCAGTCGGAGCTGGTTTACGGCCTGACCGGGCTGGACAAGGCCAGCGCCGGGAAAATCACCCTTTGCGGCAAGGACATCTCTCACGCCTCCATCCGCCAGCGGGGCGAGAATATGAGCCATATCCCCGAAGACCGCCACAAGCACGGGCTGGTGCTGGACTTCTCGCTGGAACAGAACCTGGTGCTCCAGACCTTTCGGGAGCCCCGGTTCCAGAAGGGCGGCTTCATCAAAAAGGATGCGGTGCGCCAGTATTCCGACCAGCTGATCGAGCAGTTTGACGTTCGTTCCGGTCAGGGCAGCGTCACCGTTGCCCGCAGCATGTCCGGCGGCAACCAGCAGAAGGCCATCATCGCCCGGGAGCTGGACCGGCAGAAGTCCCTTGTGGTTGCGGTGCAGCCTACCCGGGGTCTGGACGTGGGCGCCATCGAGTACATCCACGGCCAATTGGTCAAGGAACGGGATGAGGGCAAGGCCATCCTTCTGGTCTCTCTGGAGCTGGATGAGGTGATGAGCCTGTCCGACCGCATCCTTGTTATTTACGAAGGAGAGCTTGTAGGGGAATTTGACCCTAAGACGATAAGCGTTCAGGAGCTGGGCCTGTACATGGCCGGCGCCAAACGCGCCGATGGAAAGGGGGAGCAGCAATGAAAAAGAACCGTCTCTCTGCTCTTTATGCCAAGGACGGCACGCAAAAGCTGCTGGCCTCCCTGCTGTCCATCCTGATTGGCCTGGTGGTGGGCAGCATCATCGTGCTGATCGTGGGCCTGACCAGCAAGAACATTTCCCTCTCCGGCGCCTGGGACGGCATCCGCCTCATCTTCGCCGGCATCTTCAGCACCGGCCGCAGCGCCACCGGCGCGCTGACCTTCGGCTTCAACCCCACCAGCCTGGGCAACATGCTTTTCCGGGCGACCCCCCTGGTCATGACCGGTCTTTCCATCGCTGTGGCTTATCAGACCGGGCTGTTCAACATCGGCGCCCCCGGCCAGTACCTGATGGGCACCATGGTGTCACTGATGGTGGCCCTCAGCATCCCCACGGATCTCGTGCCTCCTGTGCTGGTGTGGATCATCGCCTTTTTGGCCGGCGCTCTGGCCGGTGCCCTCTGGGGCGCGATCCCCGGCATCCTCAACGCTTTTTTGAACATCAACGTGGTTCTGGCCTGTATCATGACCAACTGGCTGGCCGCCAATTTGGTCACCTGGCTCTTTGATATCAGCAGCTTCAAAAACATGGCGGAGGGCACCAAGACCGGCTATATTTACAAAACCGCCTATAACGGTGTCGCCACGGCCAAGTGCGGGCTGGATAAGCTCTTCCCCGGCTCCCAGGTCAACGGGGGCATCCTGGTGGCCATCGTCCTGGCCATCGCCATGTACATCCTCATCAACAAGACCACCCTGGGCTATCAGCTGAAGGCCTGCGGCTCCAACCGCCATGCCGCCCGCTATGCCGGTATTCAGGATAAGCGAAACATCGTGCTGTCCATGGCCATCTCCGGCGGGCTGGCCGGTGCGGGCGCCGCGCTGTACTATCTCTCCGGCAATACCGAGTTCTTCTGGAGTACCTATCAGTCCCTGCCCGCTGTGGGCTTCAACGGGATTCCGGTGGCCCTGCTGGCGGTCAACAACCCCATCGCCGTCATCTTCTCCGCTTTGTTCATGTCCATGCTGGACATTGTTGGCCTGCAAATGACAAACCTGACGGCATACAATGAGTACATCACTGATGTCATCATTGCCACCATCGTGTATTTGAGTGCGTTTGCCCTGGTGATCCGTATGCTGCTTTCCGGCAGGAAAAAGCACGGCGGAGAACCTGCCGCCGCAAAGGCCGCCGAGCCGGAGAAAGCCACGGCCCCGGTACCGGCGGAACCTGAGAAAGGAGGCGATGAGGCATGACATTCCTGATTCAGCAGACCATGCTTTTCGCCGTGCCGCTGATGATCGTAGCCCTCGCCGGTGTGTTTGCCGAGCGAAGCGGCATCATCAATCTGGCGCTGGAAGGCATTATGATCTTCGGCGCCTTCGCCGGTGTGCTTTTTGTCAACCTGGTGCAGAAAGCCGGGGTATACGACGCGGCCAAGGCCGCCGGGGACTGGGTTGCCCTTCAGGGCTTTGAGCTGCTGGCCATGCTGGTGGCCGCGCTGCTGGGCGCGCTGTTCTCCCTGCTTTTGAGCTTTGCCTCCATCAATCTGCGGGCCGACCAGACCATCGGCGGCACAGCGCTGAACATGCTGGCCCCCGCCATCGTGCTGTTCTTCATCCGCCTGATCGCCAACCAGAATACCCTGCAAATGGCCACCGGCGACTCCGCCAGCTGGTTCATGATCAAAAAGACCACCCTGGGCTTCTCACGCACGGCTGATCTGGGCTTTCTGGGCAATACCCTGCTCCACAAGGTGTATCTGGCAACCTATATCTGCATCATTCTGTTTGTGGTGCTTTCCATCATCCTGTATAAGACCCGCTTCGGCCTGCGGCTGCGCGCCTGCGGTGAAAATCCCCAGGCCGCCGATTCCCTGGGCATCAATGTCTATAAAATGCGCTATGCCGGTACCACCATTTCCGGGGCGCTGGCCGGCATGGGCGGCTTCGTCTACGCCCTGACCACTGCCAACTGCGCCTCCACCGGGGATGTGGCGGGCTTCGGCTTCCTGGCCCTGGCCGTCATGATCTTCGGCAACTGGAAACCCCTGAACATCGCCGGGGCCTCCATCCTCTTTGGTATGTTCAAGTGCATTGCCGCCTCCTATTCCAGCCTGGATATCAATGGCGACGGGGTGTACCTGCTGGCCACGGCAGGCATCAGCTCCCACTTCTACCGGATGCTGCCCTACCTGATCACCATTATCGTTCTGGCCTTCACCTCCAAGAAGTCCAGGGCGCCCAAGGCGGAGGGCATTCCCTACGACAAGAGCACCCGCTGACCCGGCCGGGATGCAAGACGTTTTATCTTCAGCCAATACATCTCCGGGGCGGAACGCCTCGGAGATGTATTGAACATTTCAATAAACAAGGAGTAAGCACATGAATAAGTACCTTGACATTTCCCCTGAGGTAAAAGCCGCGCTGGATGCCGGTAAGCCCGTTGTGGCCTTGGAGAGCACCATCATCTCCCACGGCATGCCCTACCCCAAGAATGTGGAGACGGCGCTGCTGGTGGAGCAGACCCTGCGGGATAACGGCGCCGTGCCCGCCACCATCGCCGTCATCGGCGGGCGGCTAAAGGCCGGTCTCAGCAAGGAGGAAATTGAATATCTGGGCAAAACCGGCCGGGGCGTGGCCAAGGCCAGCCGCCGGGATCTGCCCGCTCTGGTGGCCCGGGGGGCCGACGGTGCCACCACCGTCACCACCACCATGATCATCGCCCACATGGCCGGCATCCGGATCTTTGCCACCGGCGGCATTGGCGGCGTGCACCGGGGGGCCGAGACTACCATGGATATCTCTGCCGACCTGGAGGAGCTGGCCCAGACCCCGGTGATGGTGGTCTGCGCCGGTGCCAAGTCCATCCTGGATCTGGGGCTGACCCTGGAGTATCTGGAGACCAAGGGCGTGCCGGTGATCGGCTACGGCACGGAGGAGCTGCCCGCCTTCTACACCCGCAAGAGCGGCTTCAGCGTGGACTACCGGGTGGACAGCCCGGAGGAGCTGGCTGCCATGTTCGCCGCCCAGCGGGAGCTGGGTTATAAGGGCGGCATGCTGGTCACCAACCCGATTCCCGAGGAATACGCCATGCCCAAGGACGTGATCGACGCGGCCATTGAACAGGCCCTGCGGGAGTGCAAAGAGCAGGGCGTCCACGGCAAGGAGACCACCCCCTTCCTGCTGGCCCGGGTGGTGGAGCTGACCGGCGGGGACAGTCTGGAGAGCAACATCCAGCTGGTGCTGAACAACGCCCGGGTTGCCGCCCGCACCGCCGCCGCCCTGGCAAAATAAAAAGAGCATATTGCACAAAGCAGGCGCCGGAATTTCGGCGCCTGCTTTCATTTTCGCAAGAACGGAGACTAGAGAAAGTCTGTCTTGATGTTCTATAATTAAGATAAGCCACTATGGCAAATTATAATTATAGGAGAATTCAATGGTCGGATCAAGAACAACTACCAGCACCACAGCAGCGCGCGCAAATTCCGCTTACTGGGAACGGCAAAAGGACAACCAGGCAGCAAGCAGCAGACCTGGTATTACACCATCAAGACAAACCACGCCGGTTTCTTCACCACAGCAGGCTTCCTATTATACGGCACCCAGTTCACCCCCAGTTTCGTATCAGCCTACTGCGAAACCTGCAGAAACCACCAGGCAGTCAAATCCAGCATCTCCCCAAACGAGCCGGAGGGATCGCTCTGCCTACTGGTCACAGCAGGCAGATAGGCAAAGCAGGCGGCTTCTTCGCTGAGCGCCGCAATGAAGAAGGTATTTTCCAACAAAAATGCCCAGTTGGCTTTTCTTGAGGCAGGCGGCAGCGCCTATAATGAGGCCCGGGAGCGAGGCGCTGATGAAAGTCAGGCCGCCGCAGTTGCTTTTGAAAACGGCCTGTTTTCCGCGATTACGTCAGTGGGTGGGGTAGATGACGCCTGGGGTGGGATTGAGCGGATTCCCTCTGGACTGGATAAAGTCTGGGCAAAAGGCGTTTCTCCCCGCATGCTGGAGTATGCAAAAAACGGCATTCAGGAAATTGGCGAAAATGTGCTGTCAGGCATTAATGACCGTGCTTCCCATGGAATCTATGACCCCAGCATTCCCCTCTATTCTGCCACAGACTCGAACGCGCCGCTGAACCCCTCGGCAATTCGGGAGGACGCCATTCATGGCGCTGTCGGTTCTGCCGCAGCCAGTGCTGCCCACTTTATTCCCAGAACTGTAGCCACGGAGGCAAAGCGGTTGCTCACCCCGCAGGACGTTGGTACGCAGAGAGACAACCGCATAAGAGAAATGCTTTCTCAAAACCCAAGAATGAGCCGGGCATCCGCAGAACTGCAGAGCAACGCAATGCAGCGCTTTCTGTTAAGCGGCAATCCGGACGATGTAAAAAAGTTCAACACGGCAAACCCCGCTGTCTCTGATGCCTTCTATAAGGAAACCGGCGTTCGCATCACGCCCGCCGATGCCAGAGACCCCAGTATCTTGAATGCAAAGCTTGCCTCTGGCGTCCGCAATTATCAGTCACGTTATGCGCTTGATCCCACCAATCCCCCTCATAAAAGTGTTGATTTTTCTTCCCGCCCCGGCTATACTGGAATTGGGGCACAGCCGCTGCCGGCAGGGGAAAACGCAAAATATAAAAACAATTTTGTAATCGGCACTTTTGCCTTCCATTCTCCCACTTCCGGCCCAAGCACACTTCGGCCAAATTCCCGGTACGAGACGGATAACCACTCCTGCTATCTATACACCGATGGGGCAGCCCGGGTAAGCTCGACTAACGGAGATTTGTCCGTGTCCGGATCGGGCCGGTATTCCCGTGCGAACGCAGAGATTGAGCGGATGTTTTCCGCCATGGCGCCTGACCTGACCAATCCCAATAGCCGCTATCGGGAGCTTTCGCAGGAAGCCTATACCGGTCTGCAGCAGCTGAAGCAGGCATGGACGCCTGCTCTGGCGGCAGGAAAGAAGATTCCTGTCTCGATTGAAATGGGATACACCGGCTCCTCCACAATTCCGGATTATTATGATGTGAAGTACACCATCAACGGGAAGGAAAGTATCACGCGAATTTATAATGGGAAACGAGGGTGATTTGTTTGGAAGCTCCCGGCATGATAATTGCTTCACAGCTGGCTTTGAGTCAGAGACTGCTTAGTCTGATGCGGGAAGCGCTTTCTGGGATCGCAGACGCTTTTTTTCTTTATGGCTGCCTCGTTTTTGAGAATCTGCATATATCCTGCTTCTTTACCGTGGACGGAACGCCATACGAACTTTTCACACGGGTAGACAACCAATTTTTTTCTTCAGACGAACAGCTTGAACTCCAGAGTAAGGGGATCGGCATCCTGTCGGATTATTTTGATATATTCATGGAGTTGCGCAGGGGCCAGGATTCGCCTCCCACCGAGCTGTATTTTACCTATGATCTGCACACGGAAGAGGAAAGTTTTCTCTTTGGGCACAAGGTGATCCTCAATGATTACGTCCCCATATCACGCTACGAAGCCTGGTTCGTTTCCCACGGTTGGACACCGCTGCCGGAATGGAAAAGTCCCTGGACATGGCGGCTGGAAAACTGGTTGAAGCGGGACGACCCCTTTCAGTGGTCCCCCAGTATCGAGAGCGTGCTGGCTGACCCGCCATGGGAGGAGCCGTACATATCAACACTTGGGGAAATTGGAGAGTAGATTTTCTGCTTTGATAGAGCGCCAACCGGCGCTCTATCTTTTTATTGAAATGGAGCGGGTTTCGCTGTATAATATAATGAATTTGTATTGAGAAGGAGCGGCCATGGAAAAGAACGACTGCCTTGTTTCCGTCCTCTGCACGGCCTTTAATCATGAGCCGTACATCCGTGACGCGCTGGAGGGCTTTGTAAATCAAAAGACCGATTTCGCCTTTGAGGTGCTGGTAAATGACGACGCCTCTACCGATGGCACGGCGGCCATCATCCGGGAGTACGAGGAGAAATACCCGGAGATCATCCGGCCCTTTTACCAGGGGGAGAACCAGTTTGCCAAGGGCATCGGCTATATCTATGAAAACATCTTCTATCCCAATGCCCGTGGGAAGTACCTGGCCTTCTGCGAGGGGGACGATTACTGGACGGATGCAGGTAAACTGCAATTGCAGGTGGATTTTCTGGAAAGTCACCCGGACTATACCGCCTGTGTGCACAACACCACGCTGCATTACTGCACCGGCGGCAGGCCTGACGAGCTTCTGATCCCCAGCCGGGGCGACCATGATGTGCCTTTTGAACGCATCATCCGGGGGCCAAGCGCCTCTTATCACACCAGTTCTCTCCTGGCCCGGCGGGAAGTCATCTCCCAGACGCCGGACTTTTACCGGGCGGCGGCCAGCCATGGCTTTGCCGACTATGCCTGGGCGCTGCTGCTGCGGCTGGGCGGCGGCATCTGGTTTCTTGACAGGGATATGTCCGTCTACCGGATATGCAGCAATCAATCCGCCTGGAGCAGCGGTGTGGACGGCCAATATGACAAACTCAAGGGCTTCATCCAGGGGAAGATCTCAATGCTGCGGGCCTTTCTGGCCCACGCCCCGGCGGAGCAGAAAGCCGCTGTGGAGCAGGAGATTTTGGAGCGGGAGTTCGAGCTGATGTACATTGAAGGCAGGGACAGGGAGCAGCGGAAAGAGCCCTACCGTCAGATTCTCCGCCGCCAAAGCCCCGGCTACCGGATGAAGAATTTTATCAAGAGCTATTTTCCCGCTGTCCAGCGGATCTACAGGAAACGGCAGGGCTACGGAGATTATTGATGGATAACAGGAAAAAAGTTTTTTCAAACCTGATCTGGCGATTCATGGAGCGGGGCGGCTCCCAGGCCGTTTCCTTTGTGGTCTCCATCGTGCTGGCGCGGCTGCTGGAGCCGGAGCTTTACGGTTCCATTGCGCTGGTTCTGGTGATCACCTCCATTTTGCAGGTCTTTGTAGACAGCGGCATGGCCACGGCATTGATCCAGAAGAAGGATACGGATGATCTGGATTTTTCCTCGGTGTTCTACTTCAACCTGGCCTTCTGTCTGCTGCTGTATGCGGGGCTGTTTCTGGCCGCGCCGCTGATCGGCCGCTTTTATGGAGATTCCTCCCTGGTGCCGGTGATCCGGGTGCTGGGGATCACCATCGTGGTTTCCGGGGTCAAAAACGTGCAGCAGGCCTATGTGGCCAAGACCATGCAGTTTCGCCGCTTCTTTTTTGCCACCCTGGGCGGAACGCTGTTCTCCGCCGCGGTGGGCATCGCCATGGCCTACATGGGCTATGGCATCTGGGCGCTGGTGATGCAGCAGCTGCTGAACACGGCGGTGAACACCGCCATCCTTTGGCTCACCGTGGGCTGGAAGCCCCAGCGCTGTTTTTCCCTCCAGCGGCTGAAAGTCCTGGTGGCTTACGGCTGGAAGATTCTGGTCTCGGCCCTGCTGGACACGGTGTATCTGAAGCTCTACCAGGTGGTGGTGGGCCTGAAATACACCTCCTCCGACCTGGCTTTTTACAACAAGGGGGATCAGTACCCCAACTTACTGGTGGAAAACATCAATTCCTCCATTGACAGTGTGCTGCTGCCGGTGCTGTCCGCAGAGCAGGAGCAGCGGGAGCATGTGCGGGAGATGACCCGCCGGGCCGTGAAAACCAGCACCTATATCATGTTCCCCATGATGGCGGGGCTCGCCATCTGCGCGGAACCCTTTGTCCGGCTGCTGCTGACGGAGAAGTGGCTGCCCTGCGTACCCTATATGCAGATCTTTTGCGTGATGTACGCCTTTTACCCCCTGCACACCGCCAACCTCAACGCCATCAAGGCCATGGGCCGCAGCGATATTTTCCTGAAACTGGAGATCATCAAAAAGCTAATCAGCACGGTGCTGCTGGTGGCCGCCGTCAGCTTCGGGGTCTATGCCATCGCCCTGAGCCAGCTGCTCTCCTGCCTGATCGCCATGGCGGTCAACGCCTGGCCCAACCGGAAGCTGCTGGGCTACAGCCTGCTTTCCCAGCTGAAGGACATTCTGCCCCCGGCGGCGCTGGCCCTTGTGATGGGTGTCTGCGTCTGGTGCGTGGGGCTCCTGGGCCTGAGCGATCTGCCGATGCTGGCGTTACAGATTTTACTGGGGGTATTGGTCTACGCCGCCCTGTCCGCCCTATTGAAGGTGGACAGCTTTATGTACCTGCTGGGTTTTCTCAGGCGCCGCCGCAGCTGACAGAAGATGGGAGAAACATATGAACAGCTTTTATTCCCCGGAGGAGTTGAAAACTCTGGGCTTGAAAGAATATGGTGAGGATGTGCTCATCAGCCGTAAGTGCAGCATTTACGGGGCGGAGAACATCCGCCTGGGCAGCCACGTCCGCATTGACGACTTCTGCCTGCTCAGCGGCACGGTGGAACTGGGAAACTATGTGCACATCGCGGCCGGCTGCCTGCTTTACGGCGGCAGCGCCGGCATTCGCTTTGGGGACTACAGCACCATTTCTTCCCGGGGCGCCGTCTATGCCGTCAGTGATGATTATTCCGGTGAGCACATGACCAACCCCATGGTGCCGGAGGCCTTCACCGCCGTCACGGCGGAACCGGTGCTTATCGGGAAGCACTGCATCATCGGCAGCGGCTGCACCGTCCTGCCCGGCGTAACGCTGGGCGAGGGCTGCGCCGTGGGCTCCATGAGCCTGCTGAACCGCAGCACGGAGCCCTGGGGCATCTATGTGGGCATTCCCGCCCGCCGGGTAAAGGAACGCAGCCGGAAGCTGCTGGAATACTGCGCCGAATTTGAGCGCCAGCAATAAACGGAAGGAGACCCTATGAAAGATATCATCAACGTGACCCGTTCTTCCCTGCCGGACTATGAGGAGTTCTGCCGGGAGATCGCGGATATTTGGGACAGCCACTGGCTCACCAACATGGGCACCAAGCACCAGCAGCTGGAGGCCGCGCTGGCGGATTTCTGGGGCGTGGAGAATGTGGCGCTGATGACCAATGGGCATCTGGCGCTGGAGATCATCATCCAGGCCATGGAACTGCACGGAGAGATCATCACCTCCCCCTACACCTTCGCCTCCACCACCCATGCCATTGTCCGCTGCGGCTGCACCCCGGTGTTCTGTGACATCGACCCGGAGACCTTTACCATGGATCCGGCAAAGATCGAGGCCCTGATCACCGAGAAAACCGTGGCCATCCTGCCCGTCCATGTCTACGGCAATCTCTGCGATGTGGAAGCCATCGAAGCCATCGCCAAGAAGCATGACCTGAAGGTGATCTACGACGGGGCCCACACCTTTGGCGTCCGGAAAAATGGGGTCAGCTCCGCCTGCTTTGGAGACGCCACCATGTTCTCCTTCCACGCCACCAAGGTTTTCCATACCATTGAGGGCGGCGCCCTCTGCTTTCAGGACAAGGCTTTGAAGCAGCGGGTCAACGACCTGAAGAATTTTGGCATCCACGGGCCGGAGTCCGTGCCCTTTGTGGGCGGCAACGCCAAGATGAACGAGTTCTGTGCCGCCATGGGGCTTTGCAACCTGCGGCATCTGGATGCCTGGCTCCGGCAGCGCAAGGCGGTGGTGGAGCGCTACCGGCAGCATCTGGAGGGGGTGCCCGGCCTGCGGCTGAACCCGGAGCAGCCCGGCGTGGAACCCAACTACGCCTATTTCCCCGTGGTTTTTGACGGCTACAAATATGACCGGGATCAGGTTTTTGCCCTTCTCAGTGAAAACGGCATCGTCCCCCGGAAGTATTTTTACCCCGTGACCAACGCCTTTGCCTGCTATCAGGGGCTGCCCGGGTTTGACCCGAAGCTGACCCCGGTGGCCGCCTATACAGCCGACCGGGTGCTGACCCTGCCCCTGTATCCCGACCTTCCCCTGGAAGAGGTGGATCGGATCTGCCGGTTGATTCTGGAATAATTGAGCATAAAGAAGCGCCGCCGGAGACAATGTCTCCGGCGGCGGTATTCTATGGCTTTGCTTATCTTTTCCTGTCCACCCGCAGTTCGCTGCGGTGGCAGAAGTTTTTGTTGCCGCAGGTGGCGCAGCCCCGGCCGCAGCCCCGCTTTTTGGCCTGATTGGTTTTCAGCACTAGAACCCCCGCCGGCACAAAGCAGGCCAGAAGCAGCAGCGCAATGTAAACATATTCCATCAGCGTCTCCCCTTCTCCCGAATCATTTTGCTTTTTCTTAATTCCTATGCTACAATATTTCATAACCGAATTTTGATGCACAGGCAACAGTGAGGGCTGGTTTATGATAAAGATACTGTTCGTTTGCCACGGCAATATTTGCAGAAGTCCCATGGCGGAATTTGTGATGAAGGACATGGTGCGCCGGGCGGGGCTGGCGGAGGCTTTTACCATTGCCTCCGCCGCCACCAGCAATGAGGAGATTGGCAACCCGGTGTATCCCCCGGCCCGGCGGAAGCTGTGGGAGCACGGCATCGGCTGCGAAGGCAAGACCGCCCGGCGGATCACTGCCAGGGACTATGAAGAATATGACCTGCTCATCGGCATGGACGAGGCCAACCTGCGCAACATGGGGCGCTGCTTCGGCGGAGATTCGGAGGGCAAGCTGCACCTGCTGCTGGCCTTCGCCGGGCGGCAGGACTCGGTGGCTGACCCCTGGTATACCGGGGACTTTGAGGCCACCTGGCAGGATGTGAATGAAGGCTGCCTTGCCCTGCTGAACCGGCTTTGCCCGGAGGTGCTTTTGGATTTCTCCGGCTGTGAAAGCCGGGAGGCCCTGTATGACCGGATGGCACAGCGGATGCTGTGGCAGGCGGGCTATGGCAGGAATCTGGACGCCCTGTACGATATTCTCACCGGCCTGCCCCACTATGGCCGCCGCTTCGTCCTGCGGCTGCCGGAGAAGGCCTCCCCGGTTTTTGCCTACGCCGCGCGCATGGCGGATGTGTTCCGGGAGGCGGGGGTTCCGGTAACGATCGAATAAAAAATGAAGGGAGCGATCCCTTCATTTTTTTATTCGATTTTGGTTTTATCCGGCAGAGCCTGTGATCTCCGCCAGTTCCCGGGCAATGTTGTTGACCATGGTCTCCAGCTCGTTGATGCGGTCCTTCTCCTCCCGCTCCGGCTGGGCTGCCCGGACTTCCTGCGGCTCTCCCTCCGCCGGTTCTTCCGGTTCGGTCGCCAGGCCGCAGAGAAACTCCTGCCAAAGGCCGTTGAGCACCTCGATATTCTCCATCTGCTGGCGCTTCAGCTTGTCAAACGTCCGCTCCACACAGGCAGCGGCATACTCCTGCTGATCCGCCGCGCCGGAGAGCAGCTCCTCCCGCTGGCGCTGGGCATCGGCCAGGATGCGCCCCGCCTGCACCTTTGCCTTGGCGACAATATCCCTGGCGGCGGCCTGCGCGGTCAGCAGGGTATCCCCGATCTCATCCTTGCGTTGACTAAGTGTCCCCACCTGGGCACGCAGGGCCTGATTCTCCTGCTCCAGCGCCTGAGCCTGGGCACAGATATCCGCCAGCAGGGCATTGACCTTGTTAGCATTATAGTATTTTTTCTTCACCACATCGATCTGGATAGAATCAAAATATTCCTGATCCAAAGCCATCGCATTCACCTCACGGCTATGTACCCGTCTCTTCTTCTGATAGCAAAAGGGGAAACCCGGTATAAAACTCCATATGTTTTTCTTTTTTGCTATTATACCAGATTCCCGCCCCCAAGGCAACTTATTCTTTCAGGATGGGCTGGAGCTGCCGCCCCTGAAGGGCGGCCTGAACCGTCTCACCCAGAAGGCCGAAATCCGCCTGGAGGCTGTTGGGCTTCTTTGCCGGGTCGTCCTGCCGGAAGGGGACAAAGAACACCTGCTTGCGGTTTAAAAGCCGGGCGATATTCTCCGCCGAGCCGGAGAGGCCGTCATTGGTGGAGAGGGCAATGATCACCGGGCGGCCATTGCGTAAATGGGCCTTGGCGGTCATGGTGACGGCGGTGTCCGTGATGCCGTGGGCCAGCTTTGCCAGGGTGTTGCCGGTGCAGGGGGCGATCAGCAGGGCGTCCATGGGCAGCGCCGGCCCCAGGGGCTCCGCCTCGGCAATGGTGGTGACCACCTTCCTGCCGCTGAGCAGCATGAGCCGCTTGATATGTTCCGTGGCCGTTCCAAAGCGGGTGTCCGTCTCGGCGGCGTTCTCGCTCATGATGGGCACCAGATCGTATTTTTCCGCCAGCTTTTCCGCCGCCTGGAACAGCTTTTCATAGGTGCAGTAGGAACCGCAGAGGGCAAGGCCCAGGCGTTTCTTGTTTTCCATGCTCATTCCTCCCTTTCCCGCACGATCAAATCAATGGCTTCCTTCATCAGCGCCGCCGCCGTATCGGGGGCTGTCAGGCCCGGCAGGCCGGGGGCCGCCAGGGCTGTCAGACCCAGATCCGCCGCCTCCTGAGGGTCAAAGCCGCCGGGGGGCGAGGCCAGTTCCAGCAGCAGGGCCGGCCGGCGGAGCCGGGCCAGAGCCTCCGGCGGCAGCACCCGGTCAGGCACCGTGTTGACCACGAAGTCAAAGTCATCCATCATCCCCGGCAGAGCGGCAAAGTCCGTGGCGGAAAGCGCCAGTGCCTGGGCCATGGCCCGATCCCCCTCTTTCCGGGCGGCCACCGTGACCCCGGCGCCCAGGGCCTGGAGCCGGAGGGCCAGAATCTTCGCCACCCGGCCCCAGCCGGTGACCAGCACCCGGCTGCCCCAGAGACTGCGGGTGCTGGCGGCCATCAGTTTTTCCAGCGCGCCCTCGGCGGTGAGGGCGGCGTTGCCCACGGTGAAGCCCCGGCGCTGCATCAGATCGGCCACCTGCAAGCCCTGCCCCACAGCAGCCATGCACAGCTCCCGGCTTAGCTTGCCGCCGATGAGCAGCTGGCCCGGCCACAGCGCCGCCAGCAGCTCCTCCACCGGCAGAGGCTGGGCGGCAAATGGGGCGTTGATAAGCCCGTTTTTCTCCGCCGGCGTGGGCAGCACCACGCAGTCCGCCCCATAGAGACAGCCCTGCAAGCATCCGGCTTTGGGGATTTCCGCCGGAAGCTCTGCCTTTTCCAGGGCAAAGCTATGTACCCGGTGCCGGTCCTGCCAGAGCAGGGAGCAGAGCAGAACCGACCTTCTGTCGCCGCCAATGACAGCAAATTTCAAAAGCACCACCTCCAGCCTATCATATTCTGTTGGACAGGCAGCGGTGCTTGTGTTAGAATGAAGTCCATGCATAATGATTTATGACACCGGCTGCGGCCGCCAAAAAGAATAAGGAAAACAAGGTGATAGCACATGAGCAGAGCAGACGAGATTTTTATCCGGAACTGCCGGGACATTCTGGATAACGGCATCTGGGATACTGACCGGCCTGTCCGCCCCCGCTGGGAGGACGGCGAGAGCGCCCACACCATCAAGAAATTCGGCATTGTGAACCGCTATGATCTGGCGGAGGAGTTCCCCATCCTCACCATCCGGCGCACCTTCTGGAAGAGCGCCATTGATGAGCTTTTGTGGATCTGGCAGGCCAAGAGCAACAACGTCAACGACCTGCGCACCCGGGTGTGGGACGCCTGGGCCGATGAGAACGGCTCCATCGGCAAGGCCTACGGCTATCAGCTGGGCATCAGGCACCACTACCCCGAGGGGGACATGGATCAGGTGGACAAGGTGCTGTGGGATCTGAAGCACAACCCGGCTTCCCGGCGGATCATGACCAATATCTATAACTTCGCCGACCTGTCGGAGATGGCGCTGTACCCCTGCGCCTATTCCATGACCTTCAATGTCACCGGCGACCGGCTCAACGCCATCTTGAACCAGCGCTCCCAGGACATGCTGGCGGCCAACAACTGGAACGTGGTGCAGTACGCGGTGCTGACCATGATGATGGCCCAGGTTTCCGGCCTGAAGCCGGGGGAGTTTGTCCACGTGATTGCCGATGCCCATATTTATGACCGGCATGTGCCGGCCATTGAGGAGATCATTGCCAATCCTCCCAAACCGGCGCCCAGGTTTTATCTTGACCCGGAGGTCACGGATTTTTACGCCTTCTCCCGGGACAGCTTCCGCATTGAGGACTATGAATACACGGAATTTACCGGGAAGATCCCGGTGGCCCTTTGATGCCCATGGAAGCGATCGTTGCGGTTTATTCCGACTGGGGCATCGGCAGCGGCGGCACCCAGCCGGTGGTTTTGAAGGCGGATCGGGCCCATTTCCGGGAGCTGACCATGGGGGCGGCGGTGATCGTGGGCCGCAAGACCCTGGAGGATTTTCCCGGCGGTCGGCCCCTGAAGGGGCGGCACAACATTGTGGTGTCCCGGCAGGAGATTCACATAGAAGGGGCGGAGCTTGTCCACAGCACGGAGGAGGCTCTGACTGCGGCGGCACGCCAGGGGCGTTGCCTGGTGATCGGCGGGGCCAGCATCTACCGGCAGTTCATGCCCTATGTGGACACGGTACACATCACCAAGATCGGCCTGGCCCCCAAGTCCGACAGCTTTTTCCCCGATCTGGATGCCGACCCCCGCTGGCAGCGGCAGGAAGAGGAGCAGTGGCAGGAGGAGGACGGCCTGCGCTACTGCTTTGTAACCTATAAGAAAATCATTTGACCAGCAAGGTTCCCGGATAATAATGAGCCAGTATTTGGGTATAATCGCTGCCCTGGGCAGCCATGAGATTTGCCCCATGCTGGCTCATTCCCACCCCATGGCCATGGCCGCTGACGGTGAACAGGAAGCTGCTGCCGGTATATTCCAGGGTGAGGGCAGTGGAACGGAGGGAAAATAGGCTTCGCAGCTCCGTGCCGGAAATATCCACCCCACCCAGGCAGGCCGAGCTGACCCGGCCGCTTTCGTCCCGGGTCAGTTCCCCCACCCAGCCGCTCTCCTCCCCGGTGAAGTCCGCCTGGGGATAGGCATAGAGCACCGTGTCCCGGAAGTCCAGCGGGCTCAGCTCCACCTGGCTTACAAAGCCGGGGACGGTGTCGGCAGTCTCCGGGCTGGAGACGCTGACCAGATAGGGCAGGGGGTTCCAGATGGCGCCGCAGTCCTCGGTGGCGCCGCAGGAAGAGGCGTGGAAGGCGGCAAAGACCGGGGCCCCGTCATAGCTCAGGTACTCCCCTGCCGTGGCGGCAACGGCGGTGCTGACGGCGGCATAGTGTTCCTCATAGCTGTCCCCCCAGTTTTGGCGCAGGGTATCCGGGCTGTGCCAGGCCTGGCAGCAGGCAAAGTCGGTGCAGACATCCGCGTCGCTGTGGCGGCCTGTCCGGGCACAGTACATGGCGTAGGTGCGGGCGGCCACGGCCTGGGCCTTCAGGGCCTCCGGCTCAAAATAGGCGGGCATTTCCGCAGCCACCACCCCCACCAGATATTCCTCCAGGGCCACGTCATACACCTCCCCGCCGCACTTTACCAGCAGGCGCTCCGGCGCCGGCGGTACATCCGGCAGGGTTTTCTCCCCTTCCGGTGTGGGCGCTGCCTCCGGCGTGGGTGCCGGGCTGGCCGTGGGCGCCGGCATCCGGCTTGCTGCCGGTGTTGGAGCGGCTGCGGGGCCCGGTGTTGGCCGGAGCTCGTCCCCGCCATCGCTGCGCCAGACCAGGCAAAAGGCCGTGACTGCGGTGATAAGCAGGGCAAGATAGGCGGCGAAGATGGTCCTTTTCATTGGTTTTCCTCCGTTTTCCCTTGACTGAACCGATAAAGAAGTATAGAATCGAGTCAATGTCCTATGGGATAGTACATCAATCCATAACTATTGAAACGGAAAAGAAATTATGCAAAAAAGATCTTTGGAAATTTCCTGCTATGTCTGCGGGGCGGGGGCCTTTGGGGTTTTCTTCCGCTGGCTGCAAGACCAGATGGCCTTTAACGAGGCGGGCCTGGCAGAGAAAAGCGTTTTCAACTACCTGGTGCCGCTGCTGATTTTGGCGGGGGCGCTGCTCTTTAACCGCTTTATTGAGCAGGCCAAGGCGGAAAAGCTCTACATACCCACGGATTTCTGTCAGGCGCTGCGGAACGAGGGCAAGATGTTCACCATCGCCCGCTGGGCCTGCGGCCTGCTGATGGTGCTGGGCGGCATTGCGCTGATCGCCGGGTGCGAGACGGATAAGGAAGCGAAGATGATGTTCGTTCTGGCAGGGCTGGCCATCGCTTCGGGGCTGAGCTATCCCCTGCTGCTGGGCAGCGCCAACGACAAATATGGCAAGCTGCGCCACCCCACCCTGGCCTGCATCGGCACGGTGCTGCCGGTGCTGCTGTTCGCCCTGTGGCTGGTTCTGTGCTATAAGCAGAACGCCCTCAACAGCGTGGTCTGGTCTTATCTGATCGAGATGGCCACCGTCATTGTGGCGCTGCTGGCCTTTTTCCGGGCGGCGGGCTTCGCTTTCGGGGCAGTCAAAACCTGGCCCACCCTGTTCAACATTATGCTTGGGGTGATGATGTGCCTCATGTCCCTGGCGGATGAGCGGTATATCGGGATGCATATCATCATGCTGGGGGCGGCGGCGCAGCTGCTGCTGTACCAGTGGCTGCTGATCACGAACATGCAGAAGAAGCAGCCCAAGGAAAAGAAGGCGCAGCCTCCGGAGGATGGTTTCGAGCGCCTGCGGTAATAGAAGAATCCCGGCGGGGAACAAGTTCGTTCCCCGCCGGGATTCTTTTTCTGCCTATTCGATTTCCGTGACCGTCAGTTCCTCCCCATCCACGGTGAAACGGACCGTGTGCCCGGCAAAATCCAGGGCATAGACCCGCTCCCCCTCATGCTGATACCGGGGCCGGGGGTCATTGGCCAGAATACCGGTGAGGGCCGGGCGCTTCTCCGGCGGCAGCGCCTCTGCCGTCCCGGGCAGATAGCGCACCCGAAGGGTGGCCCCGGGGTCGGGGGCGAAGCCGCAGGCGGCCTCCGGTTTACAGTCGGAATAGGGGATGTAGGGCTTGATATCAAAAATGGGGGTGCCGTCCATCAGGTCGGCGCCGCCCACCCGGAGCATCAGGCCCTCCGCCCCCTTCTCCACTCCCAGCAGCTTCACACAGCTGAGACCCAGGGCGTTGGGCCGGAAGGGGGAGCGGGTGGCGAAAACACCAAGGCGGACATTGCCCCCCAGCCGGGGCGGTCGCACCGTAGGCGACCAGTCCTGCCGCAGGTTCTCCGAAAACTGCCAGATGAGCCACAGATGGGAAAAGTCCTCAATGCCCCGCAGGGCCTCCGCCTTGCGGTATTCCGGTTCAAAAACCACGAAGCTCTCCAGTTCTTCCACGATCCCGGCCTGCCGGGGGATGCCGAATTTGCCCGGAAAGTCACTGCGCATATGGGCGATGGGGCGGATCAGATGTTCCGTCATAGCAAAGTCTCCAACAGTCGCAGGGCATTCATGGCGATATAGTTCACCAGCATATGGAAAAAGATGCTGCCCCAGATGGAATTGGTACGCTCATACACCCGGCACAGCAGCAGGGACACCGGCACATACTGGATGAAATACAGCCAGTATACCGGGTCAGCCAGGGCATAGGCCCAGACGTGGTAAAAGCAGAAGGCCAGCGTGGCAACCAGGTAGGCGGCCCAGCGCTTATAGCGCCGGAGAGTGCCGAAGATACCGGCCCGGAACATGCACTCTTCCACAATGGGGGCCATGAACACCGCCATGGCGGACATTTTGTTCCAGCCCCGCCCGGCCATATCCATCAGACCCGCATTGTTGGGGTTCTCGGCAGCGGCCCGGCCCAGGATCCACATCAGCAGGGCGCCCACCGCCAGATTTCCCAGATACATGAGCAGGTAGTTTTTGAGGATTTCCAGCAGACAGTAGACCGGCCGGTCGCACAGCGGGTCAAAGTCCCGCCGGAGGAAGGGGAACAGCAGACCCAGCATATACAAAAGCCCCACGCTGTAGCAGATGATATTGGCCGCCACATCGTCCATGGCGCCGCGGTTGATCATCTGCTGCAGCAGCACCGGCAGCAGCCAGATATGCACCGGCAGCCAGACCAGAGCGGCCACCGTCTCCTTTTTGGAGAGATGGCTGGTAAATTCCACGGGATTTCTACTCATCAGCTTCTCGCCTTTCTTTGCAGCTCAAAGAGCAGATTCATGGCCTCAATGGGGGTGAGGCTGTTCAGGTCGGTGCTGAGCAGCGTCTTTCGCACCTGATCCGCCCCCACGTCCGCCAGACTGATTTGGTCATCGGCAGCGGCGGCCCTGGTTGCGGGCTGGGCGCCGCTGTTTTCCAGCTCCTTCAGATAGCCCTTGGCCTTGGCAATGACCGCCTCCGGCAGACCGGCCAGCTTGGCCACCTCAATGCCGTAGCTGTCATCCGCCGAACCGGGGACGATCTTGCGCAGGAACACCAGGTTCCCCCCCTGCTTCTTGGCGGTGATGTTATAATTTCGCACCCCCTGCAGCTGGCCCTCCAGGGCGGAAAGCTCATGATAATGGGTGGCAAACATGGTTTTTGCCCCCAGGCGGCGCTTATCGGCGCAGTATTCCAGCACCGCCCGGGCAATGGCCATCCCGTCAAAGGTGGAGGTGCCACGACCGATCTCATCCAGCACCAGGAGGGAGGCGGCGGTGGCGTGCCGCAGAATACTGGCCATCTCGCTCATCTCCACCATGAAGGTGGACTGACCGGAGGCCAGGTCGTCGGAAGCGCCGATGCGGGTAAACACCCGATCCACGATACCCACGGTGGCGCTTTTGGCAGGGACGAAGGAGCCGATCTGCGCCATGAGAACGATCAGGGCCGTCTGGCGCATATAGGTGGATTTACCGGCCATGTTGGGGCCGGTGACAATGGCCACCCGGTCATCGCTGTCATTGAGATAGGTGTCATTGGGGACAAAGAGCACGTTTTTCAGGGTCTGCTCCACCACCGGGTGGCGGCCCTCAATGATTTGCAGGGTGCGGGAGGCGTCCACCTCCGGGCAGGTATAGTTGTTGCGGACGGCCACCTCCGCCAGGGAGCAGAGCACATCCAGCCGGGCCACAGCCTCGGCGGTGGCTTTGATCCGGTCTACCCGGGCGGCCACACTGCGGCGCAGCTCATCAAAATATTGAAACTCCAGGTCGTTGATCCGATCCCGGGCAGTCAGGAGGGTGTTCTCCAGCTCCTTCAGTTCCTGAGTAAAGTACCGCTCGTTGGACACCAGGGTCTGCTTGCGGATATAGTCCTCCGGCACATTTTCCAGCCCGGCGGAGCGGGGCACATCGATGTAATAGCCAAAGACCTTATTATAGCCCACCTTCAGCTTTTTGATGCCGGTGCGCTGCCGCTCCCGCTCTTCCAGCTCCCGCACCATCTGGGCGCCGTTGTCCCGGATGTTGCGCAGGCGGTCCACCTCCTCGGAGTAGCCCGGACGCAGGATGCCGCCCTCGCGGACGGAGAAAGGCGGATCGTCACAAATGGCCCGGTCGATTTCAAAAAGCATATCCTCCAGGGCGTCCATGCCCCGGATCTCACGCAGTTCCATGCTTTGGAACCCGGCGAGCAGCTGCTGCAGCCGGGGCAGCAGGTTGGCGCAGTTGGCCAGGGAACGCAGGTCCCGGCCACCGGCGGTGCCGTACACCGCCCGGCCCACCAGCCGCTGCATATCGCTGATGTCCCGCAGAGCCAGCATCAGCTCTCCCCGGGTCACGGTGTCGTTATATAGTTCCTGCACGGCGGTGAGACGTCGGCGGATGGCCACAGCGGACAGCAGCGGCCGCTCGATCCAGGCGCGCAGCAGCCGGCCGCCCATGGGGGTCTTGGTTTTGTCCAGCACCCACAGCAGGCTTCCCCGCTTTTCCCCGCTGCGGAGGGATTCCGTCAGCTCCAGGTTGCGGCGGGTGGCCCAATCCAGCTCCATGTACCTGCCGCCGTAGAACACGTCCAGGCGGTTGATGTGGCTCAGGTCAAATTTCTGGGTGTCGGCAATATAACTCAGCAGCGCCCCGGCAGCACAGACGGCGGCGGGCTGCTCTCCCAGGCCGCAGTCGTCCACGTCCTTGAAGCCGAACTGCTCACACAGCCGGGCGGCGCAGGGCAGGAATTCAAAGCGGCCCCCGTCCTTCTCCAGCATGGCGTCCAGCTTCTTGGTGAGGAACTCCCCCACTGGGCCGCAGGCCTCCACCCCCGGGGAGAGCACCGCCTCCCGGGGAGAGAAGCGGGCCAGCTCGTTGATTACGTGGCTCTGAGCGTCGTTTTCAAAGGCGGCACAGCAGAATTCGCCGGTGGAGATATCGCAGAAGGCCACGCCCCCGGCGCTGCCCGCCAGGTTCACGGCGCAGATATAGTTGCTGCGCCCCTCCTCCAGCATGGAGCTTTCGGTGACGGTACCGGGGGTGATGATGCGGATCACATCCCGCTTGACGATGCCCTTGGCCAGGGCCGGATCCTCCGTCTGCTCGCAGATGGCCACCTTGTAGCCCTTGGCGATGAGCCGGGCGATATAGCCCTCGGCGGCATGGTAGGGGATGCCGCACATGGGGGTGCGCTCCTCCGGGTTCTCCACCGTCCGGTCCCGGGTAGTCAGGGCCAGATCCAGCTCCCGGGAAGCCAGCTTTGCATCCTCATCGAACATCTCATAAAAATCGCCCAGGCGGAAAAACAGCAGGCAATCCTGATAGTTCTGCTTAATGTCGTTGTATTGTCTTTTCATGGGTGTGAGTTCAGCCATGATGTTTCCTCTTTCTCTTTCTCAGGGATTCTCAGTTCTGCCCGTAAAACTGGCTTCTCATCTCGGCGTAGGAGTCAAAGCCGTACACCTGATATTCCGTGGGAGAGCCGGGTTCATAATTGGCGGATCTGAAAATAACATTGTCCTCGCTGAAATTCTGGGAGAACCGGCAGTAATACGCCTCGTTGGCCGTCAGAAGGACGAACACCTTCCCCTCCGGCGGCTGGTCGTGCTCCTTGCTCTGGAGCCAGGGGACGATCCTGTCCGGATCCTCCAGGGTGTCCAGACCGATGTCGTTCCAGACCCAGACATCGATCCCGCCGTTGCTCAGCTCTGTGGCCAGGTTCCCGATCCAGAAGCTGGCATAACCGTTTTTATATTCGCTCTGGGCCAAAAACCGGGCTGCCTCTCTCAGGGGGCCGGTCTTGTCCTCCTTGCGCATCTGGTTATAGCTGAGGGCGCCGCACAGCAGGGCAAAGCACATCAGACCCAGGATCACCTTGTTTCCCGCTTTCCCGAAAAGCGCCCCCTTTTCAAAGCAGATGAACGGCAGGGTCAGACCGTGAATCGCGGTGGGGATGCTGTGGTAGCTCATATAGTCCATATCCGTCAGGCTGTAGACCAGGCACAGCGCCAGAATAGCGGAAAAATAGTAATACGCCGCCAGCTGTTGGGCCGCGCTGAACCGGTCTCTGTGAAGCAGGATATATCCGCCGCAGTATATGCACAGCAGAAACAGCAGTCCGCTCAAAGCACTGGGAAGCAGCGCAGCGCTGAACACCTGTTCTCCCGCGCGATACCCCAAGATGTCCAGCAGCCCGTTTATGACCCGCTCCAGGCCGTCCAGGGAAAAGCCCGTGAAGGAGAGGGTGGTATAGTCGTGGAAGGTGTAGCTGTTCACGATAACTGTCTGGTTTATCAGACAGCCCGCAAGGGCCGCCCCTGTGAGGATTCCCGCCCCCGCCGCAAGCTTTTTGCCCGATGCGTCAGCCCCGTTGAGCCACAGGTACAGCAGCGCTGCCATGGCCAGGGGAATGTACAAAATCAAAATCATCCGGAAGCCCAGCATACCCGCAGCCAGAGAGAGGAGCGCGGCCAGCACCATTGGGGCACAGCCTTTCCTGCCTTTGGCATCGGGAAAGCGCATTACCGCGCCAAGCACAACAAAGGCCGTGATGATATAGGGGATGTAATAGGCAAACTTTAAAGCATACTTGAAGTAAGGCTCCGAGAGGGGCAGCAGCACCAGCGCCCCCACAAGAGGAAAGCTTTTTTTGATCCCGGCCCCACGGCAGAAATAATACAAGCTCACCAGCATAAGCGCGATAAGAAGCAGTGTCCCACCCATACGCACGACCCGCCAGTTGTCTGTAAAAAGGAACAGCAGTTCAAAGGCCAGCTGATCGTTGAGAAACTTCACTTCCGTGGAATAGTACCAGTTTTCGGACAGGATGCTGCCCCCCTGATCCGCCAAATGCTTGGCAAGAACCAGTTCGCTGGAGGCATCCGCGTCCAGCGTATACCGGGTGTAGCGCCAGAGGAAGAAACTGAGCACCAGAAGCACACCGGCAAAGACGGCCCACGCCAGAAGCTTTATGTACTTTTGATAATTATCGATCTTTTTCATGGTTAATCCTCTCAAGAACCGAACTGTGCCGCCAGCGCATCGTAGGAGTCAAAGCCGTAGATGAGATATTCATCAATGGCCTGGGGAGAATAGTTGGATGTTTTGAAAACGATGTTCTCCTGGCTGAAGTTTTTGGTAAACCAGCAGTAATAATTCTCATTGGCGGAGAGCAGCACAAAGAGCCGGCCCTCCGGCGGGTTCTCATGGGCTCTCAGCTGGAGGAAGCGGTTGATGTCCCCCGGCTGCTCCACCCGGTTCAGCTGCTCATCCCAGACCCAAAGCTCCAGTGCCCCGTCGGAAAGCTCACTGAGCACATTGCCGTTCCAGAAACTGGCATAGCCCTGGGTGTAGCCCTGTTCCGCCAGGAAGGCCGCGCACTCCCGCTGGCCTCTGGTCTTGTCCTCTTTCCGCATCTCGTTATAGTGGAGGGCGGAGCACACGAGGGCAAAGCACATAAGCCCCAGCAGCAGGGTCTGCCCGGCTTTTCCGAAGCGGGCCTTGTTCTGAAAGCAGATAATGACCGGCGGCAGGCTGAGCACCGCGCTCTGCACCAGGTAGCGCCCGGTAAAGCTCATGTCGGTGAAGCAGTAGAGCAGGCACAGCAGCGCCAGCGCCGCGAGATTATAGGCGGCGGCAAACTGCGCCCCCCGCTGATAGGCCTGCCGGCGCCGGAGGATGTAAAACGAGGCGTAAAAGCTCAAAACCAGCAGCAGCCCGCCCAGGGTGCAATAGAGCAGGGCGGGGCTGAAAATCCCCGCCTCCGTCCGGTAGCCCAGGGCTTCCATCAGACCGCCCAGCACCTGTTCCACGCCGCTGAGGGAGAAACGCTTGAAGTGGATCCCGGCCACGTCCAGCACGGCGTACTTTCTGGCCAGCAGGCCCGCGTTTATCCCGCAGCCCGCCAGGGCAGCGGCCAGCGCCAGACCGCTCCCGGCCAGCAGGCGTTTCCCCTGTTGATCCCGCTCCCCCAGCCGGAACAGCAGTGCTGCCGCAAGCGCCAGCGGAACCTGCACCGTCAGCAGCAGCCGCAGGCCGTTGAGCCCCACGGCAAAGGACAGCAGCATGGCCAGCGCCGGCAGGCCATAGGCCCAGCGTCCCCGGTCCTGCCTTTTCCCGTAAAACACCAGAAGCGCGGGGATCAGAAAGCCCATGATGGCATGGGGCAGGTAATAGCTGAATTTATAAAGCACGTCCAAATAGATTCTGGACAAGGGCAGCAGCATCAAAGCCGCCGCCAGCGGGAAAGCGGCTTTGCAGTTTGCCGCCCGGCAGAAAAGGGAAAAGCTGCCCAGCAGCGCCAGCAGCATCAGCAGTGTTCCCACCATGCGCACCATGCTCCAGTCCCCTGTCAGAGAAAAGAGCGGGGCAAAGAGAAGCTGGCTGTAAAACACCCGCAGCTCCGAGCCGTAATACCAGCTTTTGGTGAGCAGCTTCCCCTCCTCATGAAGGGTCTTTGCCAATACCAGCTCACTGGCGGCGTCCGAGTCCAGGGTATAGACCGTGTACCGGTACAGGAAAAAGCAGAGTATGAAAAACACAGCGGCCAGCAGGGCGTATTCTATTTGCCGCTGGCGGCGTTCCAGCTTTTTCATCTTATTCCCTCTTTCCTTTTCCCCTTTACACCACTTCCCCATACAGGGCCCAGGTGTTGCTGGCGGTAATCCTTACCTCCACAAAATGGCCGATAAGGGACTTGTCCCCCTTCAGGTGCACCAGGCGGCCGCCGTTGGTGCGGGAGGAGAGATTGTATTCCTCCCGCCCGGTCTCCCCATCCACCAGGACACGGAGGGTCTTGCCCTCGTATTCCTTGTGCTTCTCGCCGGAGATGCGGTTGGACACCTCCATCAGCCGGTCAAAATGCCGCTGCTTCTCCTCCCGGGTATAGGGATCCGGCATGGCGGCGGCAGGAGTGCCCACCCGCTTGGAGTAGATAAAGGTAAACATGGCGTCATACCGCACCCGCTCCACCAGCTTGATGGTATCCTCAAACTCCTCCTCGCTCTCGTTGGGGAAGCCCACGATGATATCCGTGGTCAGCACCAGATCGGGCATATAGCTGCGGGCCAGCTTCACCTTTTCCAGGTAGGCTTCGCTGGTATAGCCCCGGTTCATCACTTTCAGGATCCGGTCGTTCCCGGACTGCACCGGCAGATGCAGCTGGTGGGCGCACTTTTCGCATTCGGCCATGGTCTTGAACAGCTTCTCCGTGGCATCCTTGGGGTGGCTGGTCATGAAGCGGATGAGGAAGTCCCCGGGGATATCGTTAATCATCCGGATCAGGTCGGAAAAATCCACATCCAGCCCCAGATCCTTGCCGTAGGAGTTCACATTCTGGCCCAGGAGGGTGATCTCCTTATACCCGGCAGCCACCAGCTCCCTGGCCTCTGCCACCACGTCCTCGGGGCGGCGGGAGCGCTCCCGCCCGCGGACATAGGGCACCACGCAGTAGGAGCAAAAATTGTTGCAGCCGTACATGATGGAGAGCCAGGCCTTCACATCGCTGTCCCGCCGGTTGGGGATACCCTCGGCCACTACGCCCTCACTCTTTTCGGTGGCGAAAAGGCGCTTGTGCTTTGTCATCACCTGGTTCAGCAGCTCCGGAAAACGCCACAGCTCATGGGGGCCAAAGACCAGATCCACCACCGGGTAGGACTGCTTTAGCTTCCGGGCCATGTGCTCCTGCTGCACCATGCAGCCGCAGACGGCGATAATCTGGCCGGGGCGGGCCTTCTTGCTGTGGTTCAGGGCGCCCACATTGCCCAGCACCCGCATCTCCGCGTGTTCCCGGACGGCGCAGGTGTTGACCACGATCACATCCGCCTGAAACTCATCCTGGGTAAAACCGTAGCCCATCAGCGCCAGATAGCCCCGCAGCTTCTCGCTGTCGGCCTCGTTCTGCTGGCAGCCATAGGTATCCACCATGGCCAGGGGGCTGCGGCCTCCGGCGGTAATGCGCTCAAAAATCCGGCGGCAAAGTTCCTCTTGGGCCTGAATGGCCCCGGCATCGATCTCTTTTCTCTCGTAAGGCATGGCTTTCTCCTAAATTTTGCAGCATGGAATGCTGATCGTATTTCATTTAATCTTAACACAAAAGCAGTGGAATTTTCAACTGTAATCATGTATAATATGATTTCAAAACCACCGATTCACAGGAGGATTTCCCATGCCTGTTATCAATATACTTTCTCCCCATGTGGCGGATATGATTGCCGCCGGCGAAGTGGTGGAGCGGCCTGCCTCCGTCATCAAGGAGCTGGTGGAAAACGCCTTTGACGCCGGGGCCAGAAACATCACCGTTGCCATCGAGGATGGGGGCGCCACCTGCATCCGGGTCACGGATGACGGCTGCGGCATGGCCCCGGAGGATGCCGGGGTGGCCTTTCTGCGGCACGCCACCTCCAAGCTCCAGGATGAGCGAGGGCTGGAGGCCATCAGCACCATGGGCTTCCGGGGCGAAGCCCTGGCGGCCATCTCCGCCGTGTCGGAGATCGAGCTGACCACCCGCCGCCGTGGAGACAGGGAGGGGACGAGGGTCACCCTCGCTGCCGGGGATATTCAGGAGATGGGCCCCTGGGGCTGCCCGGAGGGCACCACCATGACGGTACGCCGTCTGTTCTATAACACCCCCGCCCGGCTGAAGTTTTTGAAATCCGACCGGAGCGAGGCCTCCGCCTGCTTGCAGGCGGCCCTGCGCTGCGCGCTGGGGCATCCGGAAGTCTCCCTCCGCTTTCTGCGGGATGGGAAGGAGGAGTTCTTCTCCCCCGGGGACGGGCGGATGGATTCCTGTGCATACAGCCTGCTGGGGCGGGATCTGGCAAAGGATTTTCTTTCCTGCGAAAGTCAAATGGACAATATGGGTGTCCGGGGCTTTGTGTCCTCCCCTGCCGCCGGGCGGGGCAACCGCAGCGCCCAGTATTTTTACTGCAACGGCCGCTATATCCGCTCCGCCCTGCTGCAATCGGCGGTGGAGCAGGCCTATAAAAACACCCTGCTCACCGGGCGCTATCCGGCCTGTGTGCTGTATCTGACCCTGGGCTATGGCAGCGTGGATGTGAATGTCCACCCCGCCAAGACGGAGGTGAAGTTCTCCGCCGAGCGTCAGGTGTTCGACCTGGTGTACCACGCGGTGCTGTCCGCCCTGGCGGGGGAGCGGCCCGGCGTACAGGCAAAGCTGCACACGGCGGGCCGGGCGGAGAAAGCCTCCGTCACCCCTGCGGCAGAGAAGCCTGCCGCTGCATCCAAAACAGATTTTTACCGCAGCATGAGCGCCCGGGAATTTCGGGAGGGAGGCTATCGGGTGAGCGCCGCTCCGCAGGCGGCGAAGGCCACCTCAGTCCCGGCGGCAAACGCGGCCCTTGCCCCCCGGCCAAGCATCCAGACTCCCCGGGAGGACCCGGCGGATTTCGGTCTGCGTGCCCCGCAGGCGGGGTTTCAGACCAGCCTGGATCTGCGCCCGGCGGCGGAAAGAGAGCCGTTTCCCCCTGTTTTGACCCCGAACGACACGCAAAGCCTTGGGAATGCTGGGTTTTCCCCCTTGGAAGCTCCAAAAGCTGTGGAAAACTCTGTTCAAAATGTTGAAAGTTTCCCCATCCCTGACCACAATATCCTGGGGGAGGCCCTGAAAACCTACATCCTTGTGGAGCAGGGCGAGACCCTGATTTTCATTGATAAGCACGCCGCCCATGAGCGGATGATCTTTGACCGGCTGAAACAGCAGCAGCGGCAGGTCATGAGCCAGGGGCTGCTGTGCCCGGTGACGCTGCGGCTCAGCGGTGAGGATGGGGAGCTGCTGGAAAAAAACGGCCCTCTTCTGGCAGAGCTTGGTTTCGAGTTGGAGCCTTTTGGGGAGAATGAATATATCCTGCGGGCCGTCCCGGCGGACATGTTGCCGGAGGATGCCCGGGCCGCCGTGGAAGAGATCTGCGAGAAGCTGTGCCATGGCAAGGCCCCGGATCCTGCCGCCGCCCGGGATGAAATTTTGCACACCGTGGCCTGTAAGGCGGCCATCAAGGCCGGCTGGGACACGGACCGGCAGGAGCTGGAACGGCTGGTGGACGCAGTGCTCAGCGGGCAGGTGAAATACTGCCCCCATGGCAGGCCGGTCTCCATCCGGCTGACCCGGAAGGATCTGGACAAGCAGTTCAAGCGCATTGTGTGAGGCGGGCCATGGCGGAAAAAATCGTTGTTGTGGCCGGGCCCACGGCCTCCGGCAAGACGGCACTGGGCATTGCGCTGGCCAAAGCGTATAACGGGGAGATCGTCTCCGCCGACTCCATGCAGGTTTACCGGGGCATGGACATCGGCACTGCCAAGGCAAGCCTGGAAGAGCGGGAGGGCATCCCCCACCATATGCTGGATGTGGCAGAGCCCTGGGAGGAATACTCCGTGGCCCGCTATGTGGAGCAGGCGGAGGCCTGCTGCCGGGATATTCTGGGTCGGGGCAAGCTGCCCATTGTAGTGGGCGGCACCGGGCTTTATATCGACTCCCTGGTGTCCGGGCGGGACTTTGCCGCCGTGGACAGCGACCAGGGCCTGCGGGAAGCCCTCTCCGCGGAATATGACTCCCTGGGCGGCGAGACCATGCACCGGCGCTTACAGGAGATCGACCCGGAGCGGGCCGCCATCCTGCACCCCGGGGACAAACGGCGCATCGTCCGGGCGCTGGAGATATACCGGCTCACCGGCATCACCATTACCGAGCACGACCGGCAGACCCGGGCTCTGCCCAAACGCTTTGACGCGGCGGCCATCCATCTGAACTTCAAAAACCGGGCCGCGCTCTATGCCCGCATTGACCGGCGGGTGGACAAGATGGTGGCGCAGGGCCTTTTCCGGGAGGTAGAAGGGCTTCTGGCCCGGGGCCTCAGTCCGGAGAGCACCGCCATGCAGGCCATCGGCTACAAGGAGGCGGTGCTGGCCCTGAAGGGGGAGCTGAGCTGGGAGGAGGCCGTCGCTCTCATCAAGCAGGCCAGCCGCCGCTATGCCAAGCGGCAAATGACCTGGTTCAACCGGGATAAAGAGGCCCTGCGCATCCTGTGGGAGGATGAGCCGGATTTTGAATTGGCCCGACGTGTTTCGACCGAGTTTTTGCACAGCCGCGGGTTATCATGATGGGGTGTATCCGAGAGATACAAATACATCATGACAGGGCGGCAGGAAGGCCGTCCCTGAGAAAAAGGAGTCGGCTGAAATGCAGAAAACGCAAAATCTCCAGGATAATTTCCTTAACCAATTGCGGCGGGAAAAGGCTTGTGTCACCATGTTTTTGATGAACGGCTTCCAGCTGCACGGCATCGTCAGAGGCTTTGACGGCTTTACCGTGGTGCTGGACAGCGACGGCAAGCAGCAGCTTATCTATAAGCACGCCATTTCCACGGTGGTGCCCCCCAAACCCCTGGACTTCGAAAGGGATACATAAGCCGTGGAGAGCTCACGCTTTTTCTCCCTGGTGGCGGGAACGCTGTTTCTGGCGGTCTGCGCCTATGGGGGCGCGGCCCTCTACCGGCAGGTGGAGCGGCCGGAAATCATAACGGTACAGCGCAGCCACCTGCGGGAAAGCGCGGAGCTTACGGGGATCGTCCTCCGGGAGGAGCAGAGCCTTTGCTTCGACCGGGGGACCCGGCCTCTGGCCCTGGACGGGGAGCGTCTGGCCGCAGGCCAGGCCCTGGCCCTGGACGGTGCGGGGCAGGAGATCCCCAGCCCCTGCGCCGGGATTTATTTTTCCGAAAGTGACGGCTTTGAAGGGCTGGACGCCGAAAAGCTCAATGCCGGGGAGATCACCCGGCTGGAGGAGCTGCTGGCAGCCAAGCCCAAAAAGGACAGCGGTGGTCGCCTGGTCACCGGCTGCGCCTGGTACTATTGGGCGCTGTGCCCGGAAGGGCAGGCGCTGCCCCAGAGCGGTGCCTGCCAGATCGAATTTGCGGGCCTGGAGGAGAGCGTCCCGGCCCGGATCGTCAGCCTGTCCGCGCCGGATAACGGCAGGCAGGCCATCCTGCTGCGGCTGAACGCCGGCGGCAGCGCATATCTGAAGCTGCGGAAAGCGGAGGCAAAGCTTTTGTTTTCCGAACACAGCGGATTGTATTTGCCGGAGGGCGCCCTACAGCAGGCGGCCGATGGCAGTGAATTTGTCTATACCGTCTCCTCCGGGTCGCTGGCGCGCCGGGAGGTAGCGATCACATATACAGGCGAGGGTTTCTCTCTGGCGGCCTTTGGCACCGGGCCGGAGGCGCTGCGGGAGGGAGACCGGGTCGTTGTGGGAAGCTTAGAAAGAGAAGAGGCATAATTTCATGGGTATCGCTGAAAATCTGCATGCAGTGCAGGCCCGGGTGGCCGAGGCGGCGCTCCGTTCCGGCCGGTCGCCGGAGGAGATTGTCCTGGTGGGCGCAACGAAGATGAACGACGCCGGGCGCATTCAGGAAGCCATCGATGCCGGGCTTCGCGTCTGCGGCGAGAACCGGGTGCAGGAGTTTCTGGAGAAGGAGCCCCAGGGCGCTTACCGGGGGTCGGAGATCCATTTCATCGGCCACCTGCAAAAAAACAAGGCCCGGCAGCTGGTGGGAAAAGTCTCCCTGATCCAGAGCGTGGACAGCCTGGAGCTGCTGGCCCTGATCAGCCGGCTTGCCCTCCGGCAGGGGCTGCGGCAGCAGGTATTGCTGGAAGTGAATGTGGCGGGAGAGGCGGCCAAGTCCGGCTTCCGGCCGGAGGAAATCGCCGCTGTCATCGACGCTGCGGCGGAATATGAGGGCATTTTTGTCCGCGGATTGATGGCTGTTCCCCCAATTTGCCGGGAGGGCAAAGAAAATATCCCATATTTTCAGCTTATGAAGCAGCTTTTTATTGACAATGGGGCGAAAAAATACGATAATGTATTTATGGGCTTTCTGTCCATGGGCATGAGCGGCGATTATGAGACCGCCATTGCCTGCGGGGCCAACATGGTTCGTGTGGGTTCCGCCATTTTCGGGCAAAGAGTTTATCCGGCCCGGTAAATACTTGCACTTTGTCACTGGAGGAACGCCATGGGGTTCATGGATGAATTGAAAAAGCTTACCCAGCCCTACGAGGATGAGGATGATTTCTTTGAGGGGGCCGATGTAAGCTTTAAGCCTCAGCCCAAGGCCGAGGCACAGCCAAAAACCGGCACGCCGCAGATGGTCTTTGAAAGCAGCTTTGCGGATGAGGCCCCCGCTCCGGAGAGCCAGCCTGTAAAAGGCGGCGAAGGGGGTGGCTTTCTGGGCAATCTGGGCATAAAACGCCCCGCAAAGCCCAAACCCGCAAACCGGGAGCGGCTGGTAAACTTCGGCGGGAAGGACACGCAGGTTCTGCTGTTCAGCCCCAAAAGCTTTGATGAAGCTGGAGAACTGGTAAACCACATGCACCGCAACATGACGGTGGTGATGACGCTGGAGGGCGTGCCCACGGATATGGCCCGGCGGCTTCTGGATTTTCTCTCCGGCATCGCCTTTGCCCTGCAGGGGAAGATCACCCCGGTTTCCGCAAAGACCTATTTCATTACCCCCCAGAATGTGGACATTCTGGGCGCTGAGACCCAGCAGCCCGAAAGCTCCGGGCATTACTTCTAAACCCATAAGATATGAGGAAAGGTGGATAAGCACATGATTACTGCACAGGATATTCGCGAAAAAACCTTTGAAAAGGCCCGCATTGGCGGCTATGACATGGCGTCTGTAGACGATTTTCTGGAGGAGCTGGCGGATGATATTACCGCTTCCCAGAAGGAAAACGCCGTTTTGAAGAGCAAGATGAAGGTACTGGTGGACAAGATCGAAGAGTACCGCGCCAATGAAGAAGCCCTGAACATGGCTGTGCTCTCTGCCCAGAAGCTGGCCGTGCAGATCGAGAACGAGGCCCGCACCCGCGCTGCCAATATGCTTGCCGATGCGGAGAAGCAGGTCAAGGCCACCGTCGGCTCCATTGAGGAGCGGGCCCAAGCGGAGGAGACCCGGCTGGAGAATGCCAAAGCGGCCACCGCCCTGTTCCTGGATAACATCCGCAAGATGTGCACCACCCAGGTCGCCAATATCGAAGCCATTGCCGCAGGCATGGCACCCAAGCAGGCCCCGCAGCAGCAGGCAGCCGCTGGCAATGTTGACGAGGCTGTGCGGAGCATCGAAAATTCCGCCTCCCGAATACAGGCCGATCCCTCGATCCAGATCGATATCTCCCCCGTGAAAGAGGCTCCCGATGTGCAGGGGCGTGCCCGTAAGTTTGACAGTACGCAGCCGTTTTCCCTCTGATTTTCCTACACGGGGCGGGCGCTGAGGCGCGCGCCCCGTTCGTATGATTGATATACCAAGGCGATACACCAAAGTTCGATACAGACAGAAACAGGAGAAATGAAACATGGCACAAGATTTTAACGCAACCTTGAACCTGCCCAAGACCGATTTTCCCATGCGTGCGGGTCTGCCCGCCAGAGAGCCGGAGATGCTCAAGCGCTGGCAGGAAATGGATATCTACAACGAGATGCTCAAGAAGAACGAGGGCAAGCCCCGCTTCAATCTTCATGACGGCCCCCCCTTCTCCAACGGCAATATCCATATGGGCACGGCCCTGAACAAATCCATTAAGGACTTTATTACCCGCTCCTATGCCATGCGGGGCTACTATACCCCCTATATCCCCGGCTGGGATAATCATGGTATGCCCATCGAGTCTGCCATCATCAAGGAGCAGAAGCTGAACCATAAGGCCATGAGTGTGGCGGATTTTCGCAGCGCCTGCCAGGCCTATGCCGAAAAGTACGTGGGTATCCAGATGGAGAGCTTCAAGCGCCTGGGTGTCATTGGTGACTGGGAGCACCCCTATAAGACCATGAACAAGGGCTTTGAGGCGGATGAGGTTCGCGTTTTCGGTAAAATGTACCGCAACGGCCATATCTATAAGGGCCTGAAGCCGGTGTACTGGTGCGCCAAGGACGAGACCGCCCTGGCCGAGGCCGAGATCGAATATCAGGATGACCCCTGCACCACCGTATATGTAAAGTTCTCCATGAACGACGATTTGGGCAAGCTGGGCCACCTGGACAAGAGCAGGCTGTTCTTCGTGATCTGGACCACCACCATCTGGACGCTGCCTGGCAACCTGGCCATCGCCCTGCATCCCCATGAGAGCTATGCCATTGTGAAGGCCCCCAACGGCGAGATGTATATCATGGCCGAGGCCCTCGTTGAAAAGGTGATGAGCGTGGGCGGCTTTGACAGCTATGAGATTCTGGAGTGCCACCCCGGCGCCTTCTATGAGAATATGCTGGCCAGCCATCCCTTCCTGCCCAAGACTTCCCGTCTGCTGCTGGCGGATTACGTCACCATGGACTCCGGTACCGGCTGTGTTCATACTGCCCCCGGCTTCGGCGCTGACGACTATCTGACCTGTATGCGCTACGGTATGGAGATGGTGGTTCCCGTGGACGACCAGGGCCGCCACACCGATTATGCCGGTAAGTATGCCGGTCTGAGCACCGAGGAATCCAACCCGGTGATTCTGGCCGATATGAAGGAGAGCGGTGCGCTCTTCGCTTCCGAAGAGATCGTCCACAGCTATCCCCACTGCTGGCGCTGCAAGAGCCCCATCATCTTCCGCGCCACCCCCCAGTGGTTCTGCTCTGTTGATTCCTTTAAGGATGAGGCCATTCAGGCCTGTGAAAATGTCCGCTGGCTGCCCGCCTGGGGCAAGGACAGAATGAGCGCCATGATTCGGGAGCGGGCCGATTGGTGCATTTCCCGCCAGCGCCGCTGGGGCCTCCCCATCCCCGTGTTCTACTGTGAGGACTGCAAGAAGCCCATCTGCACCGAGGAGAGCATTGAGTCCGTGGCCGCTATCTTTGAAGAGAAGGGCTCCAACGCCTGGTTCGAGATGGAAGCGGCGGAGCTGCTGCCCCAGGGCTTCCAGTGCCCCCACTGCGGCGGTACCCACTTCTTCAAGGAGACCGATACGCTGGACGGCTGGTTTGACTCCGGCTCCACCCACTACGCCGCTATGCAGCGGGATCAGGGCTTCTGGCCTGCCGATATGTACATGGAGGGCGGCGACCAGTATCGCGGCTGGTTCCAGTCCTCTCTGCTGGTGGCCGTCGGCGCCCTGGGCAAGGGTGCTCCCTATAAAGAGTGCCTGACCCACGGCTGGACTGTGGACGGCGAGGGCCGTGTCATGCACAAGTCCCTGGGCAACGGCATGGATCCCAATGAGATCATCCGGGAATCCGGTGCCGATCTGATCCGCCTCTGGGCCGGCTCTGCCGACTACCATGTGGATGTCCGCTGCTCCAAGGAGATCTTTAAGCAGCTGAGCCAGAACTATCTGAAGTTCCGCAACACCGCCCGTTACTGCCTGGGCAACCTCAATGGCTTTGACGCCAATGATCTGGTGGCACCGGCGGATATGCTTCCCCTGGACCGCTGGGCCATCACCAAGCTCAACCAGCTGATCGACAAAGTGGAGGAAGCCTATAAGAACTATGAGTTCCATGTGGTTTCCCACGCCGTCAATGATTTCTGCGTGGTGGAGCTGAGCAGCTTCTACCTGGATATCATCAAGGATCGTCTCTATTGCGAGGAGAAGGACGGGCTCAAGCGCCGCAGTGCCCAGACCGCCCTGTACCTGATCCTGGATACCATGACCAAGCTCTTCGCCCCCATCCTGGCCTTTACCTGCGATGAGATCTGGCTGGCCATGCCCCATCGCGAGGGGGACGATGCCCGCAACGTGGTGCTTAACACCATGAACAAGCCCTTCACCGAATACGCCCTCTCCCAGGAGGAGCTGGCAAAGTGGGATTCCCTGATCTCCGTGCGCAATGATGTGAACAGCGTGCTGGAGGCCGCCCGGGGTGCCAAACGCATCGGTAAGTCTCTGGAAGCCGCTGTCACCCTCACCGTGAAGGATCAGGCCGCCAAGGAGGCTGTGGAGGCCATCTCCGATATGGATCTGCGGGATCTGTTCATCGTTTCCTCCTGCCTCATTGCGGAGGACGAACCTGCAGATGAAAGCGCCGTCACCGGCCTTGGCAGCAATAACCCCGGCCTGCACATTGCGGTCAAGGAGGCGCCGGGCGTCAAGTGCCCCCGCTGCTGGATGCACTCCGTGGATGCTCAGCCCGAGACCGGTCTGTGCCCCCGCTGCGCCGCCGTCGTCGGCTGAAACAGGCTGCATTCCGCTTTTCCGGTTTCCGTAAGAGCCGGTAAAGCTGGCCTCATTTCCCTTTGTTTAATGGAGGCGCCGCCTCTCCTTGGCGGCGTCCAAAAATACCGGCATGACCGTGCCGGCAGATAGATAGGAGAAACGTATGCTTTATTCCATTGTTGCTTTGCTGGTCGTAATTCTGGACCAGGCTGTGAAGTACTGGGTCACCAACACCCTCATGGGCTATGACATTGTCAAGTTCATCCCCGGTGTGATCAGTCTTGTGAATGTTCCCAATGACGGCGCCGCCTTCAGCCTGCTCAGCGGCGGCGGGGCCCGCATTTACTTTATCATTGTCACCGTGGTGTTCTGTATCGCCGTGATCCTGGCTCTGGCTACCAACTTCATCTCCGGCCGGGTGGCCCGTTGGAGCCTGGTGATGGTGGCTGCCGGCGGCTTTGCCAACTGTATCGACCGGGTGATCTACGGCTATGTTGTGGATATGTTCAAGGTGGAGCTGTTCAATTTCGCCATCTTCAATGTGGCGGATATCTTCATCACCATTTTTGCCATTGTTTTCGCTTTGGCGGTCATTTTTGAAAAGCCGCAGAAGGACGAGGATGAGGACGACGATGATGACGATGAACCGGAAGAGGACGAAGATGAGGATGACGGCCCCAAGCACCGTTCCCTGTTCGCCCGCTTCCGCCATGACGACGATGATGAGGACGAGGAAGAAGAGCGTCCCCGTCGGGGCAAAAAAGCCAAGTATGAGGAAGAGTACCGGGAGTACAAGGCCAATCAGCGCCCTGAGCGCCCTGCCGCTCCCGCCAGAACACGGGAGCCTGCCGCCCCGGTAAAGCCCGCCCCCCAGGCCCAGACGTCCAGACCCCGGACGGCAGCCCCTGCCAGCAGCGATCCCTTTGCCGAGTGGGAGCGCGCCAATGCCAAGGTGGACGCACAGCGCTCCGGCAGCTATGCCGCGAAGGCCATGCAGGTTCCGTCCCAGCAGCAGGCCCGCCCCGCCGCGCCGCAGCAGAGCGCCTATCGCCCGCCGGTACAGCGTCCTGCCCAGCAGGCCCCGGCGCCTGTGCAGCAGCCTGCCCCCCGGCCCAGTGCCCCCCGGCCCAAGCCGGCGGCACCCGCCAGCGAGGAATTCAATCTGGACGACATTCTCAATGAGTTCAAGTAAGCAGCAGGAATGGATGAAAATTTGATTATCATAACAGCGGAGGAGAGCGGCGAACGGATCGACGCTCTCCTCGTGCGCGCTTTACCTGCGTTGAGCCGCAGTCAGGTGCAGAAGCTGCTGGAGCAGGGCATGGTCACGCTGAATGACCGCCCCCTGAAGAAGAACCACCGCTGTGCCGCCGGGGAATCTTATACGGTCGTTCTGCCGGAGCCGGAGGAGCTGCCCCTGGCGCCCCAGAATATTCCTCTGGACGTGGTCTATGAGGATGAGGATCTGATCGTAATCAACAAGGCCCGGGGCATGGTGGTGCATCCGGCGCCGGGGCATCCGGACGGAACGCTGGTCAACGCTTTGCTTCACCACTGCGGGGATAGTCTCTCCGGCATTGGCGGCCAGCGGCGGCCTGGGATCGTCCATCGCATCGATAAAGACACCTCCGGCCTGTTGATCGTGGCCAAGAACGACTTCGCCCATCAGCTGCTTTCGGCCCAGCTCTCCGATCACAGCCTTTGCCGGGAGTATGAAGCCGTAGTACACGGTGGCTTTCGGGAAGACAGCGGCACGGTGGACAGGCCCATTGGCCGCCATCCTGTTGACCGGAAGCGAATGGCCGTCACGGAGAAGAACGCCAAGCGGGCCGTCACTCACTGGCAGCTGCTGGAAGCCTACCGGGGCTATTCCCATATTCTTTGCCGTCTGGAAACGGGCCGCACCCATCAGATCCGGGTACATATGGCCAGCATCGGACATCCTCTGCTGGGGGACGGAACCTATGGCGCCCCCTCCCCTGAGAAGGGGCTGGCAGGACAATGTCTCCACGCCCGGCGGCTGCGGTTCACCCATCCCCGTACCGGGGAGCAGATCTGTCTGGAAACGGCCCTGCCGGAATATTTTTTGGATGTCCTCTCCCGGCTTGGCCCGGAAATATAAGAAACAGCGCTAAACTGCTGCAAAGGAGTAAATAAGTGATGAATTTCAAAAAGATTTTGCCGGTGATTTTCGTTGGGCTGTTGGCGATTCTGGCTGTGGTTCTTGTGGCAAAGCTGATCTCCGGTGCGGCCAGCATCATCACCGGCGCCTTCAATGCCATCCTGGGCCTGGTGGTAATCGTTGCCCTGGTTATCATCGTGGTCTGGATGTTCCGCTACGCCAGGAAAAACAAATAAAAATAGCCTGCACCCAAACCCCTGGATGCAGGCTATTTTACTGTCTCTGTATTCATCGCCATACCCTTCATCAAACAACGTAAATGATTTTTGGCATGCTGCCCGGATCGTAATCACTCAGCGTAGAGTAATTGCTCTGCGTAGAATAGCTGCTCTGGGTAAACGCCGGTTCCGCCTTTTCCGGCAACGCCGCCGCGCCACCCCCCCCCATCAGGATCAAGGAACAGATAAAAGTCAATACTGCTTTCTTCATAATAATCTCCATTCTGCCGCTCATCAGCAATACAAACAAAAGGAACAAAATCTCCATATGCGGCGGGATGGAGATTTTTGGCATGTGCTGCGGTTGCCGCTTCGCGGCGAGCAGCACGCCATTTTTATATTTTCGTGTGAGAAATCACACGAACCACCTCACTTATATTGACGGCCAAACATGAAAAAGGTTTCCTAAAATAAGAAAAAAGGAGCTGTAGCAAAACGAATAATTCTGCTACAGCTCCCATTTTTATGTGAAGGGCGAAAAAACAGTGAAAAAGATATGCATCTGATGAAAACAGAGAACGCCAAAGAAGACCCGCCAGAAAAATGTCGAGTCGAATAGGGCAAAT